>JAABUQ010001314.1_pt1 | contig 54316 bp, 31 predicted proteins | sample 5560001 | NCBI WGS metagenome assembly JAABUQ01 (sample SAMN10711888, study PRJNA513371) | rock metagenome | isolation source: Antarctica rocks | place: Antarctica: Victoria Land, Finger Mt nord | collected 2015-12-18
CGGGGGTGGGGCTGCTGGGGGTTGCGGCTGGGATTTGGGGGGGATTCGGAATCGGAGGCTGAGGGGGAGGAGGAGGGGGGGTGGGTGTGGGTGTTGCCTGGGGTTGCGGAGAGGAAAGAGAGGGAGGCGCGGAGGTCGGTTAGGGAGGTGGGTTTCGTGGGGGCGGCGATGCGGTGGGAGGGGTGTGGCGGGCGGGGGGGTTTGTTGGCTGGGGTTGGCTGGAGGGGGTGAGGGGGTTGTGTGGGTTGAGGCTGGGAGTGCGAGTGTTCTTGGGATGGGGAGGATTGCATGGGTAGTTCCAGTCGGAAGGAGTCTTCGACTGGGTTGGCCAGGAAGTCCCAATCTTCTTCGTCCTCTCTGTCTTCGATCGCACGCAGGAAAGGGAGTTTCTTGGGATCCTCGGCGATCTTGCCCACGTTCTCATTCTCGAGCAACGCTTTCCGCATCTTGGCGAATTCTCTGCGTTTGCGGCGCCGGCGAGCTTCTTCGTCGTCGTCGGAGTCGCTGAGGTCGAAGTCGGCGCCGCGTTTTCGATGGAGGGTGCCGTTGTTGATGTCTTTGAAGAGTTTGGCAACTGCTTTCTCGTCCAAGGCGCGCTCTTTGTTTCTGCTCTTTCGTCAACACCTTCCTTTCGGGTGGAAGTAATGGCTTACGCGTAGAATGCTGCCATCTTGCCCTCATCGACTTCGACTTCTCCCTTATCAATCATCTCTCGAACGTACTCGTCCTCTGAATCACCACTTTCGTCGTCACTGGCGCCGCCGAGGCCAGCGTACTCGTCTTCGGATTCCTGAGCTTGCTCTTCGACCATTCCTTTGGCTTCACTTTTCTTCTTATCGAAGGCTTCTTTCTCGGCGGCTTTCTTCCTCTTTTCCTTCATAATGGTGAAGGCATTTGCTGAGGCAGCCTCGTCCTCTGCTAGATTTACCGATTTGTTCACTTCATCATCGTCAGGCTGCACCACAATACCTCGCTGTAGACGTCCTTTCTTCTTGACAACAGGTGGTTCCTTGCCAACGGCCTCTGAAAGAGGGATAGTATCCACTGTGGAAGGAGGGACTGAAGCAAAACGCACAGGAGCTGGCGAAGACATGACGAAACCAGCATCTTGTGTGGGGTCAGGAATCTCTGAAAACTGAGTGGCAGGAGGTTGCCCCTGTGTGTCTCTTGACGAATCGTGACAGATCTGAGACTGCGAGAAATGGAGGTCAATTTGGTGCGATGCTGCCGTCTCCTGAGCAATGTCTGACTCGGACTGCTGCACACCAATCTGGCTGGCCTGTATTATCTGCTGTGACTCCTCTACCTCGAAGTTGAAAAATTGCGGCTCCGGAGGCGGACCTAGGAGAGCCATCGAGTCTTCTCCAGCATCATCGTCCACTTCCATTTGCGTTTCTGCTATGGTGGCGGCGAATGCCTGTGTCATGCCCATTGGGATGTTGTTGACTCCTGCCAAACGGGGAATCAGTGGAAAGACGGGAACCTCGACGGCCGATTCAATGGTCGCTTCTTCACTCTCGGCTTTGTGCATAAGGGCTGGAGCCTCATCATCGCTCTCGTCGTCTTCTATTATGGCGATTCGAGATCTTCGTGATCGTGGTGGCTGAACAGTAGGACTTTCTTCTTCGATCTCATCGTCAGCGTCCATCTCATCTGCATCCCTAAAGTCGTCTGAAGCTGCATCATCAGTGAATCCGTTTGTCTTCTGGCCATCCCCAGCGTGAGTCTCCTCAATTGGGTCTTCGTCATCATTATCCACAACTTCATCTACCCCCGATCCGCCGTCGATCTCTTCATCTGATCTAGCCTCCTCTTCTTCAGAGCCGGATAATTCGACTTCAGACGGCTCTCCACCAGCCTCTTCATAATCATCGTCTTCATCGTCAGTGTTGGGAAGGTCATCAGCTTCACCATTCGCCATCTTCTCCTTCTTGGCTGCTTTCTTTTCTTTTCCTGCAAGTTCATCTCCTTCCCGTCGAGCCTTTTCAAGCAGATCTTCCACCTCAGCTTGGTCTTTCTCGATCTCTTCTGCCGAACGTACAACAATTCCTCTAGCTTTGAGATCCTCGATCTTAGCTCTACGTTCCTCCATAGCCTGCTGACGTGCACGCTTCTGTAATGAATACTGCATTTCTGTTTGAGACATGTTTCCTTTTCTTTGCTTCTTTGGGGAATTGAGGTGAGCGAGTACGCGTAGATTCTGAAGGGATCGACCATCCTGGACCTTGTCTGACGGCAAGTATTCAAAGTCGTCCAATTTAGACACGGCTGACTTTCGAGACGCGATCACCTCAAGATCACTGTCTGAATCAGCAGCACAACCTTTGGATCGCAAAGAGGGTTCCGGCATGCGGATCTTGATAGGTCGTTGAGTAAAGCCTGGCTTCTGTCGTTTCTGCACCTCCGCAGCATTCAGTGGTTCTGGCTCTTTGATAGCTTTCCCTTTGCCTTTATTGAGTATCGCGACCGGGGCATTCATGATATCCATCAGATCTGGCAATTCCTCCTCGTCTTCCGCTACAGCTGCCAGAGCTACCTCAGGCATTGCTTGGTTCTGATCATGCCTTTGGCCCTCACCATGCACATCCATTGCTTTGGGCTCCAACGGACTTGTAGGTGGTGTCTCTACATGCCGCTCACCATCAGGATCCGAGACTCGGCCTGGGCCTGAAGTGGCCGAGGAAGTGTGGTTCTGGGTCGCTTCTGGAGCTGGGGTTGCCAAGAGACTGAAATTGAACCTTGCAAACAGACTAGCTTTTGTAATCTTCTTCTTCGTCTTGGCTTGATGTGTCAACTGCATATTCCTGCTCATCCTCTGCGTCTCTCGACTCATTTCTTCCAATGCCTTTCTGCCCGCTTTCCGTGTCGGCCGGTTATGTTGTGTCAGTCTCCTGTCAGTATCTCCATCTTCGTCCGACCCTTTCAGATCCGACGTGGCATCCTGGGACAACGTATGTTCAAACGACTCATGTCTCGCCCGCCATTGCTTCCTTTTCTCGTTCTCGGCTGCCTCCTTCGCCTCTCGTTCGGCTTTCTTTCGCGCAAGTAGCTGCTGAAACCTACTATCGGTAAGGAGATTCGCCGGAAGGCCATCATCAGACGCGTCAGACTCGTTCAGAGTTTCAGACGGCACCACAGCTTTCTTGACCGGCGTTAGTGTCAAGAAAAGGCTTGAAGACGACCTAGATCGCCTCCTAGGTGTGCTCTGAGCCGACCTGGGAAAACTAGAGAGACGCGTAGACGTCTCAAGAGGCGCTAGCGGTGGCTGCCTTGCTACAGTCTGGTCTTCCCCATCCTGACGTGTATCGGCATCTGGTGCATCTTCCTGAGCATGCTGGCATAGCCCACCCAACAGCTGCTTCTTTATCCTAACATAGGCATCTTCCGTTGCTTCTACATCCACGCGGACTCCCGATCCTTCGTCTTGCTCTTTTCGTCCATTCAGCCGGGCTGCCACCCTGCCTCTGCCCCTTGGCTTGACATATGAGTCCTCGCTGCTCGCATCGTCAAGCTCCTCGCCGTTGAGCTTTCTGGTTTCTCTTGCAATGTTGCTCTTCGCGTTTCCGTCAATTGTCGATAGAGCATTCCGCTGCGGCTGCTCTGTGACAGGGGCAAGAGCAGAGTTCGAATCTGAATCGTCATCGACTGCTGCCAGTATAGCCTTTACCTTGCTTCTCGGTGTAAGTTGCGGTGACGAAGGGCGATCTCTCGGTGAGGAAGGTGTTGAGAGAGGAGATCGGGCGATTGATCGGGCTGGTGTCGACGGGAGAGACATTGTAATTGCCAGTGCTCACTAAAACGCTTCTCACATCATATAGAGGTCATAGCCCACTTCACTAAGGATACATGATGAATAACTATCGAAGTGTTTTGGTCGCGAGAAATCGAGGACGCGCCGTTGTCAGCGTTTCTTATCTTAGCGTCTGCTTGTCTTGGCATCCATGCATGGGAAGATTCCTCAATGAATGGACGAGGGTAACTTCATTATACTACCAGGATGGGCTGATTATATTTAGGATGCTCATAAATTGTGTTACGGCCTCAAATTATCTACCCTATCTATAAACAAGAAAAAATCATTGCAAGGTGGTCTCTAGACGCACGCCATGAGTCCCGAAGAAGAAAAAGCCATACACGTCAATCCTTCATACATCCATCAAGCTGTCCCTACCTAAGACATGATAACGCCGGCTTATGCACTTTGATGTCTTCCTGATTTCAGATACATGATGCAGAGGTGTGGATTGAGAGACCCTACGTGGGTATCGCGCAGGCACGGGTCAGTACGGCGAAGGGAAGAAGCATGTGATGTTTCTGCGAAAGAACGCCCTGTGTTCGCAGATTCAAATCACTAGAAACGGGCAGAAGCGTCCCCAGGATAAGGATATGCTCCGTTGGGGACGGTCCGTTTCGTAGTCGGCGGTGCTGGAGGATCTGCGTTTGGAGGAGGCGGTAATGGTCCTGATGGTGCAGGACGGATTGGTAAGGTGGTTGTTGGATTGAGCGCTCCGCTGTCTCGTGAGTAGCTTGGTGTGCCATCCCGAGGATCTACACCATCCGTCTCTCTTGAACGGCTTGGTGGCTGACCATAATTGCTCGATGTCCGAGGCGGAAAGGCCTGACGTTCATAGCTGACAGTCTGAGCAGGATACATACCAGCGCCATTGACGTCTGAAATTCGCGAGAAGACTGGCACATCCGAAGTGGGCGTTGGCTTGCTTTCGTCTTGGGCCGATGGCGTTTGATTTGATGTAGGGGTTTTTGAATTGCTGGAAGGGGCTGATTCGATCAAGGGCGAGGCTGTTGGCTCGCCACGGAGGAGTGCCTGTGTTGAGGGGGATAGTTGTGGTGCGAGATGGGATTTACGATTATGACGTTCCATCATGTTTACTGCCCAATCCTCAAGATCGACAGGCGTTCGTTTCGCAGCCTGAAGGAACATATCCTTGTCCTATTGTTCCCGTCAGTACGCGTTGAGAATGTGGTCAACGAATGACATACAAAAAGCTGTCGAGGTGTTGGCCGATCGTCTGGATTTTTGAGGAGACATTTCTGAATCATTTCATCCAGTATTGGTGGGAATGCATCACTCTCAGGAAGCTTCGGCGCCGGTTCGTGAACGATTTGTTGCAGCAGATCAAGAATGCCCATCGGTCCAGCACTTGCTCTGTCTCCAGCCGCAGCATCACTTGAATCAAAGGGGAATCTCCCAATAGCAAGCTCCATCAGGGTCAAGCCAACGCTCCACACATCTGATTTGATAGAGTACTTGGCTCCCTGTATTCTCTCTGGCGCCATGTAGGTAGAAGTTCCGACAAAGGTATCTGCTATCGAGTTGACCAATTCTCCCGAGACACCGAAATCGCACAGCTTGATGTACCCCTTAGAGCTCACCAAGACATTTGATGGCTTGATATCTCTGTGCATGATACGATGGACTTCATAGAGGTAGTTGAGGCCGTTGAAAATGGCTTCTGCGATTTTGCCCAAGACGTCTACCCGGACAGGCCCGAAATCTTTTGATATTCGGTCAAGAGAGCTGAATGCTGTTAGGTTGAACAAAGCGTACATAGGGAAGATCGCTCACCCGCAGTCCATGTACTCCATGCACATTATGACATCTCCCGAGTTGTGCAAGAAGGCTCCGAAAAATTTGACGATGTTTGGGGAGTTACAGTCGTGCATGATGTGAAGTTCTCGAACGATCTGCTTGCGTACGTCTTTCTTCGCATCAACATGTATGACCTGCGAGGCCAATTAGCATCTGTCCCACCTCGATTAGAATTATAGCTCACCTTCTTTGCCATAACGACCTTGGTCGCTGCGTGCATCACCTTGCTCACAGTACCCCCGTTTCCTGCCCCCAACTCCTTCAATACAATCAAGTCCTCATTCCGCAAGTCAAGCTTGAACTCCACCCCGATCTCCAAGGTCCCCGGATCAGATACTGTATTACCCAAAGCTCCTGGTATCTGGGCATCCTGGCTGGACGGAGCCGGTGATTTGGCAGGTGCAGCAGTCAAGGCAAGTCCTTTTACGTTCTTCCGACCCAATGTACGGGTCTTCATGTCCGACATTTTGGGGGTGTTCGAAGGTATGCACAGTGGCCTTTGGAGGCCGGGCGTGTGCTGTCCCTAATAGTAGTCGAGTAGACCGAGTGTCCGAATGCAATTTGAGAGATGTAGCTTTGTGATAGGTGCATGCAAAAGCGCGCAATCAAATGCCCGATGACTTGCTACCTACTCAGAGTCGCCCAAGCTGTGAGTTGTCTCCACGGACCATGCCGCATGTGGGTCCCATAGATCAAGCATTTGCTGACAATTGATTCGGAATACTTTGAGTTGGTAGTCTTTTGAAGTGAGAGGAGAAGCTGCATCTCAGGCATAAGTACTGTCACCATCCACCAATCCACGCCTGGAGGACGAAGCGGACCCCACTTTAAAGTTTGCGTAGGGCTGAATGCCAAGACATCAAGAGATCCAAATCCGATACAGAGGTATGAGGGTAAGGTAGCTCTACATTACACGCACTTTTCCTCCCCAACACCTATGATTCAAACATCACCTCGCTCCACACACTCATAGGCTCTTCAATTTCCTAGCCATGATCTGCTTGTGAATCCCTGTATTTCACATCACACTTTCAGCACCGCAGGCAAAATGAGCGCGAGAGACTTGATAATGGGGGAGGCAGAGCTTGGTGACGAAGAGCATGATGAGTCATTTGATGAAGACACGGGTGAGGTCAGACACAAAAGCAACGGGAAGAATGGTGTGAATGGTGTGAATGGCCATCTCGACGACTCAAGTGAAGAAGAGGAGGACGACGACGATGAAGAGGCTGGTCGTCTGGTATGACACCTCTCAGTCCGAGCGCCTAAACACCTGATCAACGAGTCGCTAACCACTGCTCTGTGATGGTACAGGTCAGGGAAGGTTTCATCGTCGAAGATGACGATGAGGCCCCAGAGGCCAAGGAGCGAAGAAGGCAGGAGCGAAAGAAGAGGAGAAGAGAGGAGCGAGATGATCAGGAGGAAGGCTTAGACGAGGAAGATTTGGATTTGATCGGAGAGGCAAATCCAGAATTCGAACGGCGGATACCGACTGAGCCCAAGCTCAAACGGTTAAAGCGTGGCCACAGGGATGATCGTGATGGGAGGCCGAGAGGGGTCGGTGACATATTTGACGATGAAGAGGAGGAAGAGCGACCCTTCGATGACCGTGGAACTGGCCGCACTCAACAGCGAAGAGTCGAAGACGAGTTCGCGGACTTCATCGAAGAAGACTTTGGAGATGGAGAAGGCCGAGCTGAAGAAGATGACGATGATGACGTTCGAAGGAGACCTGCTAGAGATATCATTGGATACCAGGAAGCCGCTGGATTGGACGAGGTAGCTTTGGAAGATATCAAAGAGGTCTTTGGTGATGGCATGGAATACGACTGGGCTTTGGAGGCACAGGATGCGGCAGAGGCAAACGATTACGGGCATGTTGATCCTAGCGAGCCTGATGGTTTGATGAAGAACATTGAGCTAAAGGACGTCTTCGAGCCCTCTCAGCTTGTCGACCGAATGTTAACGGACGAGGACAATCTCATCCGTATTACCGATCAACCTGAGCGGTATCAGATTGCCAGGAAACCATACAAGAACCTCGAGCTTACGGATGATGAGATAAAAGGCGAATCCCATTGGATCGCTAATCTCATGATTCCAAAGAAGCGTCTCGACAAAGACTTACAAGATCCGTTCCAGAAATCGGTTGCCAAAGTACTCGAGTTCATGAACGTTGAAGATTTCGAGGTGCCCTTCATCTTTCAACATCGGAAAGACTACCTTATTCACGCCCAACGCATTCCTCTCACACCAAATCCGCTCAATCCGGGCGCCCCAGACTACGTGATGGGCGCAGAGAAACTGCTGACCCAACCAGAGTTGTGGGAGGTGTTTGATTTGGATCTCAAATATAAAGCCCTTGTTGAAAAGAAGCATGCATTGCAACGCATCTACGACAATATTTCGAGCCTGTCCGAAGACTTCCATGACGAAATCATTGAGGAGCTCTTACCGACTGCCCAGAGTATGGAAGAATTGCAAGACATACAAGACTACCTGCACTTCCAATATCCTTCGCGTCTTGCAGATGCAGCGCTTGTCAATAGTGCTGAGAACAAAACCACCCAACGTCGTCCGGGTGCATCCAAGATGATCTTCGAGCGTATTCGAACCGGGAAGGTTTACAGTTTAGTGCGAGCTTTTGGCATCACGGCCGACGCATTTGCTCAAAACGCGATGAAGACAGAGACTCGACGGGATTTTGCAGTGGATCCCTCTGAGCGGCCAGACGATATGGCTGATAGCGATGCCATTCTGGATCCACCGGATTATTCATCAGGTGCACAATGTCTGAGAGCAGCAAAGGCCATGTTTGCCGAGGAAATAGCAATGAGCCCTAAGATGAGAAAGGTGATGCGGGGGTCATATTTCATGGGTTCTTTGATCGACTGCTTCCGCACTGACAAGGGCTTACGGAAAATCGATGAGCAACATCCGTTCTACGACTTCAAGTATCTGAGGAATCAACAGCTTGGAGACATCGCTCGAGATCCAGCTCGCTTCCTTCGCATGCTGAAGGCGGAGGAGGAGGGTCTTGTCGATATCAAGGTCCACCTCCAAAATTTTGCAAGTCTCAGGCAAAGTCTCTACAAAGACCTCGAGTCCGACAATGTGAGCGAGATTGCAGATGCTTGGAATCGTGAACGAAGGGAGGCATTGGATATGGCGCTGGTAAAATTGGACAAGCTGATGTCAAGGAGTCTGAAAGAAGCCATGAGGACTGAATGTGAGAATCAAGTGGCCAAGATCTGTCGTGACGAATACCATAAGAGGTTGGATCAAGCGCCGTATAAACCAAAAGGGATGATGCTGGGGACTGTTCCAAGAGTTCTTGCATTGTCCAACGGTACGGGCACTTTCGGCAGAGACGCGGTTTGTTGGGCATGGGTTGAGGAAGATGGCCGAGTGCTTGAGAATGGGAAATTTGTTGACCTTGCAATGGGTGACCCAGAGCGAGGCACAGAAGACGGGGTTGATGTCAAGAAGTTTGTCGAGCTTGTGGATCGACGAAAGCCAGATGTCATTGGTGTATCAGGGTTTTCGGCAGAAACCCGAAAGCTGTTCAATCAACTCGGGGAGATTGTTGAACGCAAAGATCTCCGAGGCGCCGAGTACGAAGACGATGATGGTAATGCCTTAAGCGACAAGCTGGAAGTTCTGATTGTCAACGATGAAGTTGCAAGACTTTACCAGACAAGCGAACGCGCAAACATGGAGCATCCTGGCTTCGCACCGCTCACCAAATATTGTGTTGGACTCGCCAAGTACATCCAGAATCCTATGACAGAATACGCATCTCTCGGACGGGATGTTGTATCGATATCATTCGATCCAAATCAACGCTATGTCCCCCAGGAAAAGCTCATCAAGCAGCTGGAAACCGCTATGGTTGACATGGTCAACTTGTGCGGTGTCGATGTTAACGAGGCTATAAGTGACATAGCATTGGCAAATTTACTTCCCTACGTCTGTGGCCTCGGGCCAAGAAAGGCAGCGCAACTTATCAAGGTCATTAACCTCAACGGTGGCGAGGTGGGAACACGGGCTGAGCTGGTTGGCGATCCAGACCAGAATAAATTAGCTGCAGTGGGACCGCGCGTTTGGAATAATTGTGCCAGCTTTCTCTACATTGCTTACGATTCATCGGAGCCTGAATCTGATTACCTGGACAATACTCGTGTGCACCCAGAGGATTACGAAATTGGCAGGAAGATGGCCTCTGACGCTCTTGAACTGGATGAAGAAGATATTGAGGCGGAAACGTCGGAGAACGGTGCCGGGGCTGTTGTGAGGAAGCTGATCCGGGATGAAGCGCAGGAGAAAGTCAACGACTTGATTCTGGAGGAGTACGCAGAACAATTGGAGAAGAACTTCAACCAGCGGAAACGGGCAACTTTAGAAACCATTCGTGCCGAACTTCAGCAACCGTACGAGGAGTTGCGAAGAAATTTTGCTTTGCTATCTACCGACGAGATCTTCACAATGTTCACTGGTGAAACGCGGGATTCGCTCTGCGAAGGCATGATCGTTCCTGTATCCCTGAAGAAAGTCGCAGACGACTATGTCGAAGCGAAGATGGACTGCGGTATCGAAGGCACTGTTCCTGCTCTCGCCGTCTCCAATCGACCAGACGTCTCAGCCAAGCAACTGTTCTCCGTCCACCAGACAGTGCAGGCCAAGATCACCTATCTCCACCGAAAACACCTCACGGCCAACTTCTCCCTTCGTGAGGATGAGCTGCAGAGGCCGTATCGCAAGGAGGTTGACCGATTGCGCGATGAATGGGACGAGGATCAAGAGCGAAAAGACAAAGAGTCCATGATGGAGAAAAACGATGTATCCGGCCGCACCCAACGGGTGGTCAAGCATCCTCTCTTCAAACCGTTCAACGCCACTCAAGCCGAAGAGTATCTCGGATCTCAAGCTCGGGGCGATCTGGTCATCCGACCCTCATCCAAAGGACTCGACCGCCTCGCCGTAACCTGGAAGGTCTCGGACAACATCTACCAGCACATCGACGTCCTCGAGCTAGACAAAAGCAACCAGCTCAGTTCAGGCACAACGCTCAAGGTTGGGGGACGATACAACTACAGCGATCTCGACGAGCTGATCGTCAACCACGTCAAAGCCATGGCCAAGAAGGTGGACGAAATGATGCTGCACGACAAATACAAGAATCTCAGCAAAGCTGACACCGGTACTCTCTCTCCCCCTCCCCTCCCTTCCCCCCTCCCCACCTTATGCATCACCATCCACTGACAACATCCCCCTTCCAGAACGCTGGTTAACAACCTACACGGAAGCCAACCCCAAACGCTCCGTCTACAACTTCTGCATCGACCCCAAACACGCCGGCTACTTCTTCCTCTGCTTCAAAGCGGGCCAGCACGCCCAGGTGCAGCACTGGAGCGTCAAAGTCGTGCCCCAGGCTTTCGAGCTGCAGAAAAATATGTACCCTGATATGCGAGCGCTGTGCAACGGGTTCAAGCTCGTCTTTGGGAGCATGCAGAGTGGGAAACGGCGGTGAGGGTCATGCTCAAGGGGGTTGCAAGGATGAGGAGACGTCGAGCCTTATTGGGCTGGAGTGGGAAGAGAAGGGCATTGTGATGGCGTTGGCGCTTCGACAGTGAGTCGGGCATGTACCATACCAAACACCTCCTGCATAAACCCTCATCGACACCGCGGCATGAAAGCTCACTCCCAAATCTCCACCCTGGACCCCTCATCCTACAAACACGCCCTATGCCCCTTCCTCACCAAAACCCCCAACGTAGCCCCTCCTTCTTGAACCCCACGACCTAAACCTCCTCCCCACCCATCCACCCACGCACTCACTCCTCTCCCACCCATAACCCTCCTCCTAAACCCCGCTTCCTCCCCACTAACCCTCCTTTCCTCCCTCCGCCCTTCCCTCCCTCTGCGCCGATGGGGTTAGGAGAGAATAGCCAGCTTCATAGCCATCTATGGGACGATAAGAATCACTCAAGTTAGCACAGGGAGCTTGGGTATATGCAGGGGGAGGGGGAAAAGGGCGGTGAGAAGGCAGATGGAGGAGAGAGGGGCGGTTGGAGTTTGGGATTTTGGTTTTCGGGGGTGGAAGCAGGGTTGGCCTTTGTTTCTTGGGCGGGGGGTATGCTGAAAATTACTTATCTGGTTTTAGGAGGGGGGGGCGGATAGGGGGGGAACGTGGGGGGTGATTTTGCTGGGCGGAGCGGGGGTTTGGTTGGAGAGGGCATGAGTGTCGGTATGGTGATATGGGTGGGAAGGGAAGGAAAGGAGATTGGGCAAGGATGGGGAATGAGTGGTGCGGAAGGGAACGATATGCAGGGAACGTATTTACAGGGTGCAGGTACAGACCTCTCGTCACAGCCACATGCATTAGTTCGGTGCCAATGCACTATTCCTCGTCGGCGTCCCGGTGGGAGTCCTCCCCACAATCTTGACCGGTGTCCTCGCCCGACTCCTCGCGGGCGTCACGGCGCTCAGCTCATGCACCCCCACCGCCCGCGCCGCAAGCCTTGCCTCCAGCCTCCTCCCCGCCTCTTCCGCCCCCAGCTCCCTCGTGTCCCTTGCCCAATCCAACTCCTCCCTCGCTCTCTCAGCATCCAATTCCATTACCTCCGTCTCAGTATCGAGCTCCCCGGCCTCCCTCTCACTGTCCATCTCCTGTACAGCCCTCTCTCCACCCATACTGACTCCCCGTCCGAAATCGGCTCTGTTGCTGACAGGACTTCTGGAATTGTAGAGCGGTGGGGGCGATCTTATCTCGCCCGCTTCGGAGAAATAATGGGGTGTCCGATCTTCCGGCTGCCAGTTCGGGGAGAGAGGGGCGTAGTCTGCGCACTCGAGGCCGTTCTCACTGTATGGGCCGCTATAGTGACGATCGTAAAACGGATTTGAACGGGATTTGAGAGGGGGGGCTTGCAAGCGCCGGTGGCGGTGGAAGATGACTCCGGAATAGACTAGAGTTGCAGTGAAGAGCACCCTGGTGAAATTATTGTAGTCAGTGCCAGCATCGGGGAAGGTGGAAAGGAGCGATCTGAAAATTTGGGGGCAAAGAAATAATTATAGCACGGTTGAAGGATCAGACGTACAATAACACGGTAGCCTCCAAAAGTCCGTTGAAAAGCATATGCAGAGGCGCATCCACTGTAATTTGCGCAAGGTAGTTCTCAACCTTCATGGTATTGGTGAGTGCGAGTATGAATTCCGCGAGCCACATCACTGTCTTGACGACTTGGAAGATGAGGTAGGTCAGTGGCTGGAGGGTGTGTCTAGCGTAGGTAACGATTTCTATCACATCGAGGACGGTGCTGATGCAGAGGATTATGAGGATGAAAATGTAGACTCTATACGTCGCAGATCTCTGATATGAGCAGGGGCGCTGTACCGTGCGGGGAATAGCCAGAATGGAGAGTGGATGAGGGAGCGACATACGCTGGAAAGGTAGACATAGCCACGAAGATGATGGCGGCGATAAGGATGCACATGAAGAGGAATTGGAGCACCCAGAAGGTGACAAGGAAACACTTCGACCATTGTACTGTATGATCTGGCTTCAACTTCCGGGAGCCCATTCTCTACAGAAGAAGACCATCGGCGTCTTTCCAGAGAAGGAGTACGAGATGTGAGACGACGATTTGGTTTTTCAAAAGAAGAGATTCTGCCTCAAGCACACAAGGGACAGTCAAGGCAGATATTGCGCCGAAGCCATAGGGTAATGAGAGGGGAGAATCACAGGCAGCAAACGCAAAAGCGGAACACGGGAAGTGAAGCAAACGGATCATCAGACATTTACAGCTGGTTTATCAGAGCGGCACGATGGCGGTGCACCAGCTGGATTCTCAACCATGCACGGTAACTATACCTGGCAGGTGTAACGACCATGACGGGCGAAAGGCAGGAATGTTCCGTAGGTACGAAACAACAATTCGAGCGGCAGAGAGGAAAAGATGTTGATGCGGTCGGAAAAGGGAAGTTGGAGTTATTCCATTGACGAAAAACCTTGCCGAATTTGGTTAGAGATTCGTTCGAGATCGCTATTCTATTTTTGGCAACTCCCCGAAGTCTCAACAATGGAATTCAAGTAATCCCTGCGTGCCCTGCTACCTTAGTTGTCTACCTATTTAGGATCTCGAGGGCTGAAAGTATGTGTTCACATGTGGCGATGCATGTATGAGGTATGTCACAAAGTGAGCATCTGCAAATTGCATACACCTACCGATCCTGCACGCTACCATTACTGGCAAAAGCCAATTGAGCCACACCCAAACCTCCAACAGCCCTTCGCCAGCAAGATCAAGGCACTGAGAAGATGAACGGAGAAATGAAACATGTTTGACCTCCTCCTTTGAGCCGCACACAGCAATTGTTTCCTCCTGCCATATTCATGTCGTATCAGCACGTCGAGCCACTTCAAACCCATACGTTCCGTCATGCCGTTCCTCCGTCATCAAGATCCATGCCATCCATCCTCAACACCATTCATTTCAACGCCGTACATAACCATTGGTAGAAACCAGCCTCTTCAAACCACGTTCGTCACCTCACGCAGAGCCTCTTCGTAGACGTTCGCTGGTACTGTCGAAATGATGGCTGCGAGTACACCCACGGCCCCGACAGCTGCACCCGAAACAAATTTCAAGATGCCTCCGCTCGAGGAAGATGAAGTCTTGACCTTCTTGCGTGCCGGACCGTCAGTATGGGACTTCTTGGCCTCAATCGAGTTGGTCGTAGAGGCCGTAACAGGCAGATCGTCTTCTTGGATCATCGGTTCGGGTACAACCACAAGCGTCTCTCGAGGTTGGGCATCTGGAAGAGGCGTCTCTTGGCTTACTGCCGCGACCGATGTTGCTTGGGCGGTATCCGGAGAAGGACCAGATTGAAAGGATCCATCTTCGAAACCCGCCCTTATCGCTGGGGCAAACTGCGACGATGGAGGCTGCAGCTGGATCAACTCAGATTGTGAAATGAGGGGATTAATCGATTTGCTGCCGTAGTCCCGTGACCATCTAAAGCGTTGAGCGGCACCGAACATGGATTTGCTTTCGGTGGAGGTCCCCTTTGACAAGTTTTGAGCATACACCTGGCAAGATTGCTGTCGTACCCGAGGACTCTGTTTTTGGAAAGATTCCAGTTGTGCATCGGAGAGATCTGTAGGATTGATGCCATTGTTCATCAGTGTCTGTAGAGTATCGTTTTTGTCCTGGAGTGAATTTGCAACGTGTGCGTCCCCACTGATCATTTCCGCTTTGCGCTTCTGTAATGTTGATATCTGCTCAGATGAAGAAGCATTCACAAGGTTAGAGATATTGAGCTTGGAGGATTGGGCATCCTGTGGTGCTTGAGTATGCTGACGTGAGGCGCTCCGTGTCATATCTACTTCAATTACACCTCGCCTATAGCCTGAGCTGGTCGTAGTAACAGAGCTCCTCAAGGGAGTTCTAGTAATTAGACGGTCCAAGGGCCCAGTCATCCTGCTACGGCATACCGAGGGTGCCTCTCGGCCGTCCGTGCTTGCACTTCGCACGAAAGACTTGGGGATCATGTGCTGGGGAGTTTGATAATGATCCCAGCTGTTGTCAAAAGGAGGAAGCTTGGTGTTGTTGGCAGAAACGAAGCTTTGAGTTGGAATGGTCATACTAGGAGAATAGCCAAAGGAGGCACCGGCCAAACCATAAGGAGATGCTTTAACAAGAGCAGCGTCCGAAGGACTTGGTGCGCGCGGACCTTGAGCTGCATCATCCAGTGGCAGTAAGTTTCCGTCCACATCTTTGTGGCTGTGGAGGGTCATAGGCTGACCAAGCGTTCCGAACACGGGCTCGGTGTTCTTTGAGATGTTGTAAGGACCTTTGCAAATCTCCTCATGACTACGACGAGCATTGTCATGAGCATACTGTCTAACACGCTGAATGTGTTCATCAACTTCCTTGATCTTTTCTTCTCTCGGGGAACCTGCCACAGAGTCAAGCTCAAAGTCATCTTCGTCGACAGGATAGCAATCCTCGTCGTACTCATCATCATCGAAGCTGTTGTAGCCATCGGTGGCGTTAGCAATAGACACTGGTGGTGGGTTGGACACTTCGCAGTTGTAGAATGTACTACGGTTTTTGTCTTCTGTAGCTTTGTCTGTGTTGTTTTGGACGACAGTGTTAGTAGCCTGAGCCTGAGTGTCAAGAACTGTTGCCACTAGCCCCCCTTCGGGGTCGAGATCAGCCTCATCAACAACAAAGACTGTACGAGCGTGCTGTGGACGCTGAGGTTGTTCAGATGGGGACGGGGAGCGGTTCAGCACATCCTTAATAGCTGTCCGCGGCTGTGGAATTGGAAGTTCTTCAGGACCTTCGTCATCGTCTTCGCTCTCGGAATCGGGAATGGGAGACTTTGGTCTAGGAGCATCTTCAAGGTCAATCGGATTTTGTTGTGATGACCCCTCGGCTGCTGTCTTTGTGAGAAGGTCTTGCAAGCTGGTACCTTTCAGATTGAGGCTACGAGGTCCGGATGCTGTCTCGGTGTTCTTCGGCTTCGTGTTTTCAATGGTTGAGAGCGGTGAAATATCACCGGCATCGTCTTGAACGGCCGCAGAGGAGGTAATCTGGACCTCCTCCTCATCATCGTCATTGTCATCGTCATCGTCCCAGACCACCTCGCAGTCACTCGACTCAAGGTCATCATCAGTCGATGGAACGGAGTACCCTTGTCTCCGAGACTCCATGATCTGAACCGAACTCCCACTTGAGTCATCGACTGACTCTGAATCGTCGTCTTCGACTGGGACCCGGAAACCGGGACTTCTAAGATTGATATCATATTTAGAGGGCGCTGAGTCTACGGTAGGGTTCCGAGACGTCCACGACAATCCCACGCGAAATGTTTTGGGAGGGTAGATGACTATTCAACAATGTCAGTCTTTGTTGCTTAGTGCCAGATATATATTGAAAGAAACGTACTCGTCCCATTAGTGACCTCCGCTCCGAATCTGACAATGTCGCCATCTACCAACATGACCTGATCATCTTTGACGAGCCTTCGGCGATCATCAACAAAAGTCCCGTGAGTGGAGCCGCAATCCCGGACGTATGCTTTCTGGTAAAGAATTCAGTCTGGCTATCCTTTGGTCTACAAGACATATACTGGGGCAAGAAGACTCACTTCTGCGTTGAGATCTAAGATGATTTCTGCGTGCTCTCTTGACATGATAGGACAGTCGAAGATAGCATTGTCTTTGGCCGCTTTCCGGCCTTTGTGGGCGTTCTTCGACGCTCTCCCAACATAGATGGAGGGTTGGTCTTGGTGGAGGGTGAACGATCGAGTATCATCATCGAAACGATCACGAGGAATAAGCGTGATGTGGACTGTGCAGTGAAGTGTCAGCGAGCCTGTACAGTTAGTCTGCAAGAGGGCGATGCAAATTCATATTGAACCAAAGATTGGACAACATACCCTCCATTTCAGCTGTGCCTGATGGCATGTTGCGTTGATCGAGTGTGCTTTCAAGCTCAGCGTGTTGAGTCACGAGAACCTCTGGGCGGGTGTGACCCCACTTATCATTCAAGTACCGAGGGAATGAAAGTCGTTATAGACCCTGTTGGTAAGAGGCTGCGGGATTTTTGAAAGGATGATGGAATTGTCGAGTGATGGGAGATGTTCAAGGCAAAGTGTCCATGGCCAATAGAGGAGGGAAAGTGATGTGAATGGAGGATGTGAGATGTGAGATGTGAGATGTGAGAGGTGAGAGGTGAGAGATGAGAGTTGGTGTTGAAGGCAGCACACCTTCTCCTCAGCAAGGCGCAACCTTTGGTGGGGTTATCCGTCGCCAAGACTTTCCCTATCGATAAAGTACGTCCACCTGCGATCAACGCATACAATCCCTTTCCTCGTCTATCGGAAACCTCTACCACAGTGTTGCTATGTATTGCTACCATGATAGAGCTACTAAGTTGCCCAATGCTTTGCCCAATGCTTCCTGTATCAGAGCCACGCGAGGCCAGATTGTGCTTGTGGCTAGATAGAAGTGAATACATTCGATTTCATCGCATCATTATCCAGGTCAATATTTCATGGTCTAGGCTCAGCCTGCAATCATGGCCGTCGGATCCTTCCTCCTCCCTTTTTCTATCCAATCATCTTCGTACCTCTAGCTGCAATCTTGATTCCCTCCGATGCATCCGTGCGTGCCGGTCACTGATGCATTGCGTCCAGGCCACCTTGCAGTACCTGGTTCAAGTCCATGTCATGGCTCTGCTGCGGCATTGTGTTCTCCTGTGGCCTTGGATCTTCGTGAGACCACTGAGTAGATTTGTCAGGGATGGGAACATTAGATTGAGGTTGACTCATCTGTCCAGCCATCTGTGCCTGCGGTTGTTGTACGCGAACTTGCTGCCGGAAACGTTGTACTTCGGCCATAATCATTTTCCTCATCTCGGGCACGTCCTCGACGACCTCGAAGTGGAAGTCGAACGTAGTTGGGCAAGCGGGCTCATCAGAGGCGTCGTGCCAGATGTGGAGGTACCTGTGCTCAAGAGCTTCCTCGACAGAGATACGAGAAGATGGGTCAAAGGCAAGCATTTTGTCCAGAAGGTCCAAGGCGTCTGGGTTTGCTTGCGAGAAGAGGCGGTTGAATGGAACCTTTTGCATGTAGGGTAGATTACGAACATATTCTTGTGCACGAGGGGATCCAATGCGAGACAGGGTGTCTTCGTTGGGCGTTCCGAGGTAGTGGAGAATCTGGTTAAGCTGGTCGACATAATCCCGGCCTTTGAAGAACGGTCTTCCGCCGAGCAGTTCCGCGAGAATGCAGCCGATAGACCAGACATCGACTAGATCTGTCAACAACATGATCTTGGAATGGGGGATTTAAGCTTACTAGCTTTGGTATAGCTTTGAAAGCTCAACATAATCTCGGGGGCACGATACCATCGAGTAGCAACATATTCAGTCATGTAGCCCGCATTCTCCTCTGGGTCCATAGAGAACCCTCTCGCAAGACCAAAGTCACAGATCTTCAACTCACAGTCCGCGTTGACAAGCAAATTGCCAGGCTTCAGATCTCTGTGTAGGACGTTGGCGGAATGTATGTATTTCAACCCGCAAAGGATTTGGTAGATGAACGATTGGAAATGCGCATCGGTAAGGGGTTGGCCAGATCGAATGATTGCCGCAAGATCGCACTCCATAAGCTCTATATGGACGTGTCAGTCCGTGATTCGCACCAACAGAGCGGGCAACTCACCTTCGTACAGATACGTCTCATTGAAATTATCGGGTCTTGGTATGTCCATATCATACAAGCAGGTAATCTGGGTTCTGTATCAGCCACCTGTCCGAATAAAAAGCCTTAGCCGAGTATAGAAAGGCCCCTCACGTTGCGATGGCCTCGGAAGTGCTGCAGAAGCTTGATCTCTCGCAGAGCGCGCTTTGCTAAGATCTTTTTGCTAAAAACATTGGTGACCTTCTTGATAGCGACCCCGTCTCCCGTCACATTGTTTGTAGCTGCACTATATCAAATGTTAGCAGGAAGCCAACGAAGGGCACCTCACACATGTTTGATGTAGCCTATGTGGAGATATTTCTGATAAGGGTAAAGCGAGTCTGGTCTCGGCTGTACTCACCAGACAATACCATAAGCACCTTGTCCAAGCTCTTTGGTCACATTGTAGCGTTCATCAACGATGAAGTCCTGGTTGAAGACCTTGAAGACCTTCCTCCCCTGTAGTTCCGACATCTTCCTTGATACTTGCTTGGCTCTCGCAGGATGAATAGATGAAGAGAAACAGTATGATAGGCGTGATATCAATATCTAACCTACTAAGCGAACGAGGTAGATATTTTCAGTTTGATGCAGAGCCTTGGGGTTCGAGTGGTGCGCCAGGATCGATGTTGCTGAAAATACTCTCATGGAGGAAGCCACACTTATAAGGGTCAGTCCCTTGCCATCAGGTTGCAGCTGAGCCAACGAGGGACAAGTTGTAACCACTGGGGAGAGCGTTCAATGTAATCGTACTACAGTGGTAGCTGTCGTTAAAACGGTAGTGGGGAAATACAAACACCAATAGCAGGGGTCCTTCACGCTTCAGCCTCACAGGGCGACGGGTGTGGCCTCGGCAAACCCGCAAGAGTTGAAGAGACAGCGTCTTACCATCGTTTTAAGTGCTTACTCGTCCTTTCAATTAGCCATGTATCTAACATGGTGCGAGGGTAAATACGAATGCTCAAAGCTCAGAAGCAGGATAGGTAATACGAAGAAGCCCAATGGTTGTTCTTAACGAACCCTTCAGAAAAGGGGAAATCCATCGATACTAGTTAAAGCCGCCTTATAGCCATAGCATACCCAGATTTTCGACATGCCCACCGATTTTTCCATTGGGTAATTGCAATAACGTCTACTCGTCTAGCCAAGATGACCTTCACAATAACAGCCCCCAGACCGGCCTCCCCACCTCACCAATACAACTCTTCTGACCCATCCTCAGCCTCAGACGAAGACGGCGACGTCCCCATGGGCAGGCCCTCCAAACGCCCAAGACTATCCACCGAATCCATCATTACTCCCGGCGAAACAGTGACAGACGACCCACAATGGATGCGGTAAGCTCTCTCCATCGACCATGTTTCTCCACCAACCCTCTCCCTCCTCTCCCCTCCACAACCCACATTCTCCACCCTTTTGCTTCCCCAGCTGACACACGACCACGCAGCGGCCACGGCACCTACACCCTCCCCTCCGACACGCACCCCAAAATCCTCTCCTCCGTCGCCGGGACCCTCCAAAAAACAAACAAACTCCTCTCCATCCACCCCCTCCGCGCGCGGTACACCCCAGAAATAGGCGACTTGGTCATTGGCCGCATCGTCGAAGTGCAAACTCGCCGGTGGAAAGTCGATCTGTCGGCGCCCTTGCTCGCTCATCTACCCCTCAGCGCTATCAATCTCCCCGGGGGGATATTGAGGAAGAGGACGAGCACGGATGAACTGGCGATACGGAGTTTCTTCCGGGAAGGGGAATTGATTGTGGCGGAGGTGCAGGGGGTGTTTGGGGATGGGGCGGCGAGTTTGCATACAAGGAGCTTGAAGTATGGGAAGCTGAGGAATGGGGTCTTTCTGTCGTTGGTCGGTACGGGAGGGGGGGTCGTAAGGGCGCGGAGACAGGTTTGGACTGCGCATACGCAGGGAGGCGAGGTAGATGTGGTGTTGGGTGTGAACGGATACGTGTGGATCTGCAAGCATACTGCTTCGGAAGGGGCAGAGGGGGTTGGGATTACGAATCTAGAGGACGGGGGAAGCGAGAGGGTGTATGAGGCTAGGAATGAGGTTGTGAGCGCGGAGTGCCGAAGGGAGATTGCCAGGTTGGCGGGGGTTGTGCGGGCGCTTGTGCAGGGGGGGGTCAGGGTTGATGAGGAAATGGTCATGAGGGGGTATGAGGCGAGTTTAGAAGAGGGGGGAATGGAGGAGGAGGATGGCGACGAGGCGGAGGAGTATTTGGGCGGGGAGAGGGGGAAGAGAGTGGTATTGGAGGCATTGGCTGCTGTTGGGGCTGCCAGAGGTTAGTTGAATGCGAGTTGAAGGGTGAGAACCCCGAAGACTGTCCCGTTCCATTCCCAGTCAAAAGAAAAGGATGCTGGGAAGATGTCTTGAGATGCGGTTTGCCTGTGGAGGAAAATGGAATATGGGTGTCCAGAGCATGGACATGTTCTTCCGGTAAACACTCGACTCACTTGACAACACATCATCTGAACTCCAAAGCCTATCTTGATGTGGAGACTTGATGAGACGAAGCTCCAGTATTCATGGCATTATGTTGATAGCATCATCTCCAGCCTCCAGGATGAAGACGCGACATCGGCGGGGCGTGTCCTGAAACCCTAGCGCCAGGAGCCCCTCTAAAGCAACCCCCTAGAGAACTATTCTGACTCCCCAATAGCCTGCTATTTTATGAGTGGCCAAGCCTGGAGAAAAGTTGCAGAGAACGCCCATGACCGTAATTATCTACACGATTGCGGTGATCCGTCCCGTCTCCAAGCTGACACCCCGTGCTTTGCTTTGCAAACATGAAACACCTGGTCGGCCTGACCAATCTTCATTTCAAAGTGCTTTCGCAATAGAATCACTATGTACTTACTACTACAGAATGCGCCGCTGGCCTGCTGTGCCTTCCACCATGTCCATGGTGAGACGTCAGACACGCAACAATTAGGTGGAAAGTCCAACACCACTGTAAATCACTAGTTGGTGGGTACGCTGAGCCATCTCATGCTGAACCGCAGTAAGCCATGATCTTTCGGCGTTGGAGTGGTATATTGCTCGCACTGCCCTCTTGCTCCTTTCTTTAAAGATTCGTTGCCTCTCTGTTCGAACGTGCTGTGCACTTTGTCGTATTTGTGCTATCTTGTCATCTTTCTGGTTGTTTTTCTCGTCTGCTATACTGCTACCAATTGATCCGCGATCATGGGTAAATTTGAGATTGTTGAGTTGCCTGCTTACACCCCTGCTGCAGAAGAGGAGGATCGAAAGACTCGCAGAGTCTTGGATTTGTCTATCTTGACGCTGTGCGCGCTCCTCATCTGGGTTCTCAAATGTATCTTCAATCTTCAGACGGCCGCGTTCTCTGAACTTGCAATGTTTGGCCGCTCTGGACCACAGGGCGTTGGGATTGCTGCTTGGGGAAACTTTGAGAAAATGTTCATTTTGTAAGCATTGAACCTTCTCAGTGAGCAGGAACTGGGGCTGATACGTGATCAGTGGCGATTCATACTCCGACACATACTTCAATGTGGATGGGGGGCTGCCATCACCAAATGCACCAATGGGAAATCCTCCATACCTTGGATCTAAAGCCGCGGGCGGCGCCAAATGGCCTGTGTACCTGGCGACGCAATACAACGATAGTCTCATCCAGACTTACAATCTTGCTCGATCTGGCGCCACCGTCGATAACGAGATTATGCCCGACAACCGTTACGATTTCGTCCGCGAAGTCCGAGAACGATTCAAACCTGCATTTGTTGCAGGAAACGAGGATCAATCGAAATGGAACCCTGCAACAGCCCTTTTCGCAACCTTTTTTGGCATCAACGACAATACTGTCGTTCTGAACTGGGACAACGGAAGAAGCGAAGCGATTGCCGAGGCCATCGCGCAGTACGGTGCCTTGCTTGAAGAGGTATGCACTCTTGTTCCGTTTGATCATGGTGTATTGCTGACTTTCTCCACCAGCTTTATGCACTCGGTGCCCGTAACTTTCTTGTGATGAATGTGCCACCCATGCATCACTCACCTGCTGGCTTGTCATTTGATGCAATCGTCGAATGGAATAGCCGCCTGCGCGGAATGGTATTCGACTTTCGTGTACAATGGCCTTCAGCTATTGTCCATGAATTCGACACCTACAACCTCTTCAACACGGTCATTGAGAACCCATACACTTTTCCTGAGACAGCGGGATATAAAATTACAAGGGGCCACTGTCCCGCATATGCCAAATCTGATAACCAAAAGGAAGCTTTTGATGAGGAGTGCGTGCTGCCGCTGAGAGAGTACCTATGGCATGATGCACTACATCCGACATACCCCATGCATGAGACTATGGCTGCGCAGATTGCAGACCAGCTTCGTGGAGGAAAGAAAGCCGGACCGAAGAGAGGGATCTGTCGCCACCACCAACGCCAATTCTCAGGCGATAGTTGAGAGAGAAGCTATCAGCAAAACCGCATCCACATCACAACTGGATCATGAGATCATCTCGGATACCTGGCGAGGCAGGCGAAGCAAGTGGGCTCACCGAGAGCCTTGTAAGACTCGGGCGCTCCGCTAGCAAATATTTCGGGAGAAGAGGGTTTCGAGATTGCAAGTCGGCGACCCTCTCGCCCGCGAGAGGAACAAGGCTGAATTCAGCAAGAGAACTGAAATAGAAGAGGTAGCAAATTCGGCCCGTCTGTATGTAGCAGACTGATGCTCAGATAGAGCACGACGGATCTAAGCTAGCGTATGAAAAAGGCTCGCGAAGGAGCCTGCTCAAATCAGACGCAGCTTTCAAGTAGATCAAACAAACTACACAAGACTAATGGATCTATAAGTCAGTACCACAGCGCTGAGAGACTTCCTATCATCGTTGCTTGGGCACCGGCGGGTTGCGCACAACTATTTGCATATGGTATCGGCCATTCAGCAAGCAGTCTCTGCAAAATGGACGGTACGACCAACGTTGATGTCGTATAGGATGAGTTGTCAAATGCGGGATCTAGTTGCAAGAGCTGCCCAATCGTGGGGGGGGAGCTCCTTGCAGTTTGGGTGGTCCCTCGGTCAACTGCCGCAGCCGCAAGATCCAAAAAGTGATGGAAACATGTTTGATGCTCACCGCCCAGGTTGCGTTGACCATACAGGCGAGCAATATAGGCACGGGAAGGTGATGGAATTGCTGATGGAAGTGGAAGGGTTCCTCACTGTAGATTGAGCGTTTGAGGGAGAGGGTCCTCGGCCGGTTTTTGGAAAACTGTGCGGGTGCTTCATGCAGGACTCAGGAGTTGAGATTCGGCGATTGTAGCACCTTCACTGTAACAGGTAGTCATAAAAGTATTCGCAGATAATCTCGTCGCCTTCGGCATCATCTTTCAGCACTACTCCATACTAGTGTCAGCACTCACACCAGTTGCAATCGCACCCTTTCCTTTCGCAGTGTGCTGTTTGATGGTAGAGAACTGAGAAGAGAAAGCTGGGCGGCTGAAGCCTATCAGATTGGCGGTCCGGGGGTGATTCGCTAGTTAGCGCCCTTTCGGCCTCCTAGAGGTACCTAGTACCTACCCGGGAAGGTTTGTTGTGCCTTGGCCCTTGACCCAAAAACTCCCAAAGCTCTCCCTCAGCCTTCCACCTTTTGTTTCTACGTAAACATTTTAAGCAGAGCGTCACTTTTCCTCTTCTTCTTGTGACCCATCTTCCCTGGTCGCAGCTACAGAGGGTGCGCCTGGCGATCGACGTTGAGTCTCCAATCCGATTCCGGTCTCATGCGGACTGATCGCAGCTGTTCGACCCAGCCTCCACCTGTCACCACACCTTCGCTGATACGAGTCCTAACAATTCATTGGCCATTCTATCGCCTACAGTCACGATTTGCGACCTCCACACTCGTTCCTCGACGCCAGATCACCGCTTCTCTGTGCCTAGGTAGATAAGGCTGATCGTCACGACACGGCCAATTTCTGTCAATATCGACTACTGAGCTTCACATCAATCCTCTTCAATATCCTTCGAGCTCTCGTATCTGAAAAGAACCATTCGTACAAGAGTGACTAGCTTGGTCTATCGGTCTCTGTGGAATCACCATTGTTGCACCAATGACCTAGCTACACGTCTTGCCATACCTCTGCTTTTCTGCTGGAAAACCTTACTGCGATGGGTGTCGAGACCCCGAAGCCGGCACTGCCAACCCAAACCGACTCGGAGCTTGAGCCTTCACCGTACAGAAGTACAGAGACCGACATCGCTACCGACTTGTCTCGCCGCACAGACAAGACTTCATACTCCATTCCCGAAGACGGCCGAGAAGTCACGATACCGGTCAAGAAACGACGAGAAAAGCATGATAGGGAGACCAGCAGTAGATTGACCAAAGGATCGCACCATTCGCAGACATCTCTCTTGATTGAGTACTTTGAAGGTGGGGAAAAAACCGACGTCCGCTCCAGGCCAAGTGTCAGAGTCAAAGTCACACCTTCAGCTGCTAGGAAGATCAAGAACGCCAACGAGCATATACAGGTCACCGAATCAAAAGGGAGCCGGACACCCTCGTACACAAGGCGAATCTCGCTAGGTCCTCACTCGCCCGGAGAAGGAAGGACCGTGGAGAGCGCTGACGACAAGAGCATCAGCTCTTACACATCAGCCGCGGAGGAATCAAGCGTTACTCACAGATATCCACCAGTTGAGATCGAAGTCTTGCAACGAGGTGAAGAGAGCGAGTTGTCTACGCTCAGCGCACCTCGAGACGAGCGCTACATGCTTCAGAATCCATCCGAGATCTCTTCCATGCCACCCGACAGTATGCTTGAAGAAAAGACAGGCAATGCTACTCCTCGACGGAGTCATAGCCGTACTACGAGCCAGGAAGCAGTCGTCACTACTACAGATACTTTGAAGACACCATCACGGAGAAGAAGCAGAAGTTTGAGCAAAGAGAGACTGGTCCACAAGGCTGCAGAGAAGCTCGCAGCCAAGGATCGGGAGTCGAGCAGTGGGAAACACCGGCGCAGCAGCAAGACTACACGAAGTCGAAGTGTGAGCAGTGAACAACTGGAGACACTAAGGAGCTCTCGGCATCGATCGAGCAAGCATCATCACGAGGAGGAGCTCACCAGTAGTGTTAATTCCAGTGTACTCACCAATTCCCAGCTTTCGCCTCGAAGGCAATCCGGTGACCAATACTCGTTCCGATCTACTACCTCGAAATCCTCCCACAATGTCAATCCAAGGTTGCTCGAGACTGTTGAAAATGCTATTCGCCGGCTGATCATGCCAGAGCTTGAGAATCTCAAGCAAGAGCAGAAGATGCAAAAGAGCCGGTCTAAATTTGAGAAAGACTCTATAGCTTCTGGTAGCAGTGTTTCCCGCGAAGAAATGTCACGGAAGCTATCTAAGCATGCGAGCGCTCCAAACGTCAAGCCTAAGGTCGTGCTCAACAGAGATGAACAACATTCGGGGACTATACTCTCTGGTGATTCAATCAAAGGCAGGAAGGAAAGCCGACGGAGCCGGAAGTCGGATTCGCCCTCGGAGTATAGGTCCGAGAGGGGAATGTCTGAAGAGACAGTCATTCGAGATGGAGAGAAAGCCTCGAAAACGAAGAGCAAGGAAGGGCATCGCCCGAGAGATGTTGCCGCAGGAGGCATTGTGGGTGGCATTCTGACGGCCGCAGCATTGAACCACCATGACTCAAAGTCCAGCGGAGAGAAAAAGGAACGCCGAAGACGACGAAGCAAGAGCCACGGGAGCCATAGTCGAAGCGCAAGTATCGCTGAGAGTACCGAGGATGTATTCAGGAAGCACGACGTCCCTCCTATGCCGATGCAAAGTGACATTCACAGCTCAGATATCACACGAGACTCCATCCTGTCAGAACGGACTGACGGAACATATTCACCCTCTGCCGAAGTACGACGTGCTGAGATTCGACAGCTTTCTCGCGGCTCTCCACACGAGATATACTCGCCTGCGTTAAGAACACCCACAAAATCGCCCATTGGTGCTCACAAAGGATCACTCTCACACCGCAGCAAATATTCACACGGCGATCTCAGCGAAGAACACATCCGTGGTAAGAGCCCTGGGGATGGAAGTCATCGTTCGAAGGCAGAGGAAGTCACCCTAATGGGAGCAGCAGCTGTCGCAGGTGCTCTCGTAGGGCATCACATGTCTGACAAGCGTGAAACGGACGACGGCCATCGTATTAAAAACGAAAGTCGTGGTTTGAGCCCTGTCCAAAGTGTCTCGAGTCACCATGAGAGCGAGGCCAATCAAGACGACTTCCGACACAAGCACAGCACTGATTCGATAGCAGCCCTCAAGCAACAACACAAGCAAAAGCAGTCTGGCACTTCAGTCAAATCAATGTCCTCGGCTGCGAGCGCCGAATTCATTCGGTCCAATAGACCCAAAGGCATCAATCTTGAGCCAGGAGAGGATGTTCTCGACCAGCATCACCTTCGAGACTCCGGAATCACAGAAGGAGAATACTCCGATAGAGATCCAGGGCTCGAGGAATGGTTCCAGGAGGAACACGAAAAGAATGACAGATATCGTGGTTCAATGGGCGATTCGACAGTCGAGTACAAGCACATGACGAATTATACTGATGATAGCTTGGATGCTCCGTACCTTGATCGAGTTACGGCGGTACAAGAACGACAAGAAATTGGTGCAGGCAGGAACCCAGATTACAGAAGCACACCCGTTGCAGTTGAGTCTGCCGTCGCCTCTCTTCATGACCCATCAGTGCTCTCCATTCGCTCAAAACAAGGCGACAAGTCATACACAGAGTCTCAAGAAGGAGAAAAGGTACAAGATTCGACCTATTTGGAGGGTGCTTCGAGAGACCTAGGCATAAAAGAAGGGGAACATGAAAGGCACGTTGGAGAGCACACGGACACGGGATCGCTAGAGGAAGATTACGCCCGGGACCAGCATTTTTCGAGCAAGTCTCCACGCCAAAGCCCTGCGCACTCCCTGGAAGAGCAGCCCGAGAATATCCCCATGGGGGCTAATGCTGTGCCGAATGCCGATGATCCCATGCCTGAGATTGGACACAACTTACATTCTGAGTCCGACATTAGCACCAACCCTTCAATTATTCAAGGGCCTATGGGTGGAGCTCAGTCTAGCAGTCATGATCCTTGGTACCAATCTACTCAGCCACGCTCAAAGGGCGAATATGCATCAGGATCAAAGGATTCGAGTGCTCATGCAAGCCTGAAAGCTGCAGCTGCAGGCTTCCTGACTACGGCAGCAGTCGCCAGCGCAGTCGCTATTCGCAAAAAGGACCCCTACGAAGAGCAGACAGATTCAAAGGAGCTGCCAACGCAAGATGGCTACCAGCCACATGTTGAGGAAGAGTACGAAGTCAACCATGATTTCGGACATATGCGAGATTCCTACATGAGTGGGCAGGCGATTCCCAGTCCTCCAAAGGACGAAGGATACATCTCTTCTGGTCAGCGCGGTCCCCCGACCCCAGAGATGGCTTTCACGGACGCTCGTCGCTTCAATGATGCAGGTATGGGTGATCTGGAGGATGATAACGATCCTTTTGTGGGCGGCAAAAGCCACGCACGACATATGAGCACCAACTCGGGCTTGGCTCAAGGAGTTGGCTCTCCACTCTACGACAGTGCTACAGGAGGAGGCCTTGACAGAATCCAATCAAAAGATATCGTTGCTCTTATGGACCATGTGAGTAGCGCTGTTCTCAACGATGGCGTTGCTTTACTGACTTGTCTAGCTTACTGTTCGAGATGCCCAACGGAACGCAAGAGATACTGAGATACTGGTAACTTTGGTTCGGAGTGCTGCCGAAATGCGCAACTCTTTTGAAGAGATGAAGAGATTCATCGCCGAGCAGGACGATATCCTGGTCGATGCTGGTAACAAACAGCATGATCGCACAATCCAGAAAATCATAATTGGAGGGCCACGACCTCAACCGCTTGGAACAGCTAGATTCACCCGACCAAATTCAGGCGACGACGACACTGATGAAGCTCCCAACAAGAGGCGAAATGTGTTCAGGCGTGCTCTCAAGGGGCTTAGTAGCCGCAACCAGAACGATATAGGGAAGATCGAAGAGATGCTTGCTCACTTGTTGGGAGAAGTCGAAGGCCTTAAGGCTACTCAAGAAGTTCGGCCAAGTCCAAGTGCTGGCGGGACTCGCGCTCAAAGTCTCGACTCTTACAACAACGTGCGTGCCGCAGGGCCTGATGGATATGAGCCCGAAGGTCAAGCTGGTACTTCCTCTCCAGGTCAATCTGGATATCACTCCAATCCAGCATCTCTGAATTCGCCGACACGCGGCCCGAGTGCGATGAGGGGCATGGTTGCTCGTCATGGATCTCAAAATCGTGTCAGCACGGTCCTCGAGGCTGACGAAGAAATCGAAGAACATGAACAGCAGGTTCTGGATAATCAATTCGAAAACAACGAGCTGCTGTCCACACCGACAAAGGACCATCCTCGAGCTGGTTCAGTCCCCCTGGAAACTCCACCTCAAACGCAGGTAGCCACTGGAACTCAGAGCAATGACAACACGCCGAAGACTGGAACAGACAAGAGCCGTAAACACAGATCAAGCAATTCGTCCTTCATTCCAAAAATTTCTCGGTGGTCCAAAACAACTGCTTCTTCCATTGGAGACAACTTCAGGAACAGTACCAAGAAAGAGCGGCCTTTCTCTGAAGCATCTCGTTCAGGGGAGCTACAGCACTACGATGCTGCCGACCATTATGATCATCAAGGTGACGATCGACTTCGATCTAATGGTTCGCTAGAAGATGAGGATGCTGAGGGTGACAGTCGTCCACCGTCGCCATTAATCCCTTCTCAGATATCGGAGGATCCAAAATACCAAGCCCATCGCAACTCTCTCAATCTACAGCACCCGCAGCCCCGTCCTGGTCCTACCCATCGCTACCAGCACCATCTCGAGTCGCAAGCTCAAAACTTTGCTTCTCGTTCTCCAATTTCACCAACATCGGATACATTCGGGTCTGAGCCCACCATGGCTCGTTTCATGCCTGGTCCGAGCAATAGATACAGCGGAGGTCCTGGCAATCTTTCTCCAATATCCGACGCTGGATACTCGGACGCTTCGGCAGCAGATCAAACGGCACCTCCTCGGCCGCCCAAAGTAAAAGACGACGGCCCCTTGGTTCCTTCCTCCTCAGGGCCTTCTCGTCCACCAAAATTTGCGACAAAGGACAACAGACCTACTTTCGCTTCGCCTCTAAGCACGGAACATCTACAACCTGAGCAGAGATACAGTAACGGCTCCGGATACGATTCTGTAAGCTACCTTCACTACCTCCATCCCTCAAATCTAATCGTATCAATAGGCAAAGAATTCCCCACGTTCAGCCTCGGGTGCAGCGCCCGCACGTAAGCCCACCGGCCCTAGGCCCATCGTCTCGTCAGGGAGCTACAGCCCTGACAAAGAAGGCATGCGACGGACTCGCTACCGCGGATCGCCCAACCCGATCGACTCGTCGACCGAGGACGTGACTTTCTAGAATGACTGTGTGGAGCCATAACGATGCTGATGACGGTGTTTAAACCTTGCTGGCGTGCCAAAAGCGAGCGTGGTGCTTTTTTAATGCTGGGCGAGAACGGGCGTCTAGCTTTTTCGAAAAGCAGAGCGAGTAGATCGATATGAGAGAGAGCGGGCATTCACTTGCATGGGGGTGAGGTGATGTGCTATGAGGTATGCGAATATACAGTAAAAGAGCTTCGATAATTTGATAACTGCTTGAGTGTTAGCAGTGAGGGAAGCTTGCAACGGTGACTTGACATGTGTCTGGAATGGAAGTCTTTCCATTCCAAATTCTTAATTCATCAGACTTGCTTCACCGACTGGTAGAGTTGCTAGGTCTCCATTAAGATTGTCTTAAATTTGTTTGCTTCAATCCAATCACTCCATTGCCTCCTAGCTACTTCTATCTCCTCTTTCCTTCCCCCTGCATCCTTTTACGGACTGCACCTTTTTTTTCTTCTTAATATGGTAAACACTTATGGACATTTGCTCCCCATTTCCCTCAACCTGGCATCCAGTACCACTTCACAATCCTTGCTTTCCTGGACATACAGTTTTGGTAAGCCGCTCAGTCATAGAGATAAAGCCAGCTCGAGAACCGAAAGCAGGCTTTCGATACTAGGTTTCTAGATGAATTCGCATCATCACATCTGAAAGCAATGGAGAAAGGAAAAGGATGTTGGATTTGACGCAAATTTGATTACTGCGCTAGCGGTATGTGCTGACTCATTTACGCTAGTATTAGATCACATCATACAGACCATCAGTCAGGCTTCACCTTTCAGATTAGGTACTCTTTATTTATATTTACTATATTCGCCGGTTCGCCTTTGAATCATCGTATGAATCTTTTCTTTCTGCCATTTCATTGACCGGAGAGTGAACATCATTTATCTTGCGACACAGCGAGTGGTGGCATTCGCCCACTGAATTCTCTCGTTCTTCTACGCTCAATGACATATTTCAGGACGACTTTCTCCCACACAAACGTTCATCGGCCAATCCTCGCCTCCTTCCCATCCTCTTCTGTTTTTCCATTGCTATCGTACATGGGCATTAGTGCTCTAAGAGGTCCCGATCACAGGCGCACTGCCATATAATCCGCTGTTTAAACAGAGAAGTGGTGATGGTGCAAGGTCGATTTATTAAGGTTTATTGATGTTCTCACCTCTTCGCCTACATATATCTATACATCCTCCGCGTTCCGCGGTGCTCGTCCTCTCCAAGCGCTCCAACCCTCGTTGGCAGAGCGCTTGCGACAATCGAATCAGATCGCGGAGAGTATCTGTTTCGCGTTCTTAGCTACCTCCCCTTGTCTCACTCATCCACCCCAGCCGCGGAACAGACCTCTGATAGACTGCTTTCGAGGTCGATGTCGGGTCGTTGGTATAGCGGGGGGAAGCCAGGTGAGGCTGAAGGAGTGTGTGGAGATCCTATCAAGGAATGGATGGCCACGGAAGTGACCCGTGTTGGTCGTGGTTTGTGATGTGGAGGCCCATCATGAAGGGGCGACATTGGTATTGAGAGTCTCTCTGAGCTTAATCTGGTTTTCCTGCTCCTCCACCGACAACGCTTTGAATTTGGCCACTTCCTCGTCCCACTTCCTCACACATTCTAGGTCCCAATTACAGCTCTCCACTTGTCCGTGGATCGGATGGCTATATCTGGGATGATTGGTCGGCCATCCACTGGCATGAAAGTGATGTTTGACCAACGCGGTGCGGGCGTTGTGGTTTCCCGAGTCGGAATGGCCTTGCCCGGCAGCGAAGGCTTCGACTGTGAGGACGAGAATTTTAGAAACAACTTTTGATTCTGGCATCTCGTGGAAAAGATCCCACGTGACAGGATGGCCACTCCGCGAGGTCATTTCCGCCAAGACCGCAGCTGTAAAAGCAGACGGACCTGTACCCGTCAGGACTTCGTCAAAGTCAAGCGTAATCTCCGAGATTGGCCTATGCTGCCGTGCTGCGACTTCATCCAACCAGGACATGATATTCTCAATAAGTCGCATCATGACCCGAAGCCGTGGTTTGCACATGAACGTCCACTGGCAGAACGACATGGATTTCTTCCCTAGTACTGGGTGATAGGCAAATTCAGGTTGGTCGATTTCTACACCAATGACCATATCTACATCCTCCTCGTCGTACCGATTGGGGATGAATTTGGCCACAGGCCTCTGGGCTTCGACGTCAATATCGGCATAGATGCCGCCTTCGGCGTACATGATCAGATAGCGCAGAAGATCCGCTTTCACGATGGTCACATTGAGGGCGGTATACATGCGCACAATGTCGGGTCGATTCAATCCATTTGGCCCGTAGTGCGACTCTACGTATTCGAGGGCGTTAAAATCAGTCAAGACCTCGTATCTGTGGCCTGGGTTCTTTGTCGTCCATGTTCTGGCGGTCGTCGAGTCGCGTTCTTCGAAAGCTAGTGGGCCGACTTTCCAGGTTTGCCATATCTTTCGAGGGAATTCTGTTGTCGATGCTGTGAGAAAATGTTGCGAGATCAGGCTGCGCTTTGATGCCTTTGGCCGGTGGGTGGAATGATGAGGAGAGCTGAGGGAATTGAAGGCGGAGATTACGAGAAAGATAAAGAAGCACGCAAGGTAGACTGGTAGAGCTTTGCGAATCTGTTGCTTCAACCGGCCATTGTTCAGCTTCGACTTTGAGGTGTCCATTGTCACTTTGACTATGGCTTATTCAGAGCTAGGTATGTAGTGAAACTGGAAGCATGAAGGAAGTAGAGAGCATCGAGGTGTGGAGAGGACTTTTGAAGTATCGAGATATGCACCTGTACCGTACAGCGAAGCCCCCAAACATGACACCAAACGCTTCTCGGCATCATGCGTTCCCCTCCACAGCTCTCGGACTCCTCATCCGTCATCTTCGCCAACTCCACCGAAGGACACCGCGATGTTAGCGCAGATTCAAATGGGATGAGAGGGGCCGAGGTCGAAACACTGGAAGGATCTGGAAACTCCTCCTGCATATTCTGGCGGAGACGGTACAAGGGGCTTCATCAGGAAGGAGGATGAGGTGTGGTTCTTATTAGCGCGGAAGAAGGGAGATGCGGGGCGATTGTACGATTAGGGTTAGCGGCTGTTCTAACGACATCTGGCAGCCTTTCCGCCCGCATACATTCCCGTATTCTCCTGCATCTCGAGACGGCTGGTACGCATCTCTACTATCAGTGGCTTGCATCTGTTTCCATGTGCAGAATGGGTTTCTGTATATGCCAGCTATGATTGGTCGAAGCCCTGCTCTAGCAGTTGTAACCACGGCTGAGCCGCATACAATCGTGAATGGTCCGACATCCAAGGCGGAATGGAGGTCGGGCCCTTCGACGTTGGAAGGATTTTTGGGATCATCATGGCTCCTCGCTCACTTCCGAGTCTAGATGGAGGTGTGGACCTTGAAGCAGGCCTGCAGCTCGTATCACTATCACCGGCACTTGCTTACTCTGGCCGGGCCCTTTAGAGTCTCAATTGGGCATGCACACAATCACAATCAATCTCTACCGAGCTTTCAGAGTACCGAGGTACTTCCCATCTTTGCCATCTTCTTGTCTTTCATGGCAAGCCTTTGAAGAACCACCATCTAACAAGTCTCAGAGTATCAATTCTCGCAGCCTCGAATACTCTTGTCACTGTCACGATCAAATATTCACCATAAGAACCACATCTTCTCCCACGCAAATGCTGGACAGAGGCGATGGTCTGTTGGAGAAAGGCCTGTTAGAGAACGAATATTGGGAGACAATTCAACCAGACTCTCCACTCCCATCACCGACACGCAAATCATGGGGTACAGATATCATCCGACCATTGTGGAAGAAAAGAGCAGACTCGCCGGCAAGACCCCTCAGACGCACAGCCTACCTCGACGGTCTGCGAGGCTTCGCTGCCTTCCTCGTATACTGGCATCATCACCAACTTTGGGCCCATGAATACTCCCCAGGCGGTCGGTACCTCGAGGATGGCTTTGGATTTGAGGACAAACACTACTTCGCCTGCCTCCACGGAGTACGAACATTCTTTACGGGTGGGCATTTCGCAGTGACGGTATTCTTTGTGATATCGGGCCATGTCTTATCTGCAAAGCCAATGAGCCTGATCCATGCTCGTGACTTCACCAAATTGGGCGACAATCTCGCCTCTTCGTTTTTCAGACGATGGCTACGCCTTTATATCCCAGTCATCTGCACGACATTCCTCTTCATGACGTCCCTGCACGCGTTTGGGCTCTGGACTGCGAACGTTGACCAACAATCCACTTACGGCGCCGAGGTCTGGAAGTGGTATTCAGAGTTCAAAAACTTCAGCTACGTGTTCAAAGAGGGCGGCGTTCCCTGGTTCACTTATAATTTCCACGTGTGGTCGATTCCGGTTGAATTCAAGGGCTCAATGATCATTTACGCCTCATTATTGGCGTTCTCAAGATGCACAAGGAATGCCCGGCTATGGTGTCAAGTCGGGCTCATCATCTATCTGATGTACATTGCAGACGCAGCTCACTATGCCATGTTCGTCGGCGGCATGCTTCTCTGCGACCTTGACCTCCTTGCTACTGGCAAAGACCAGATCCTCCCGCGCGCCATTTCAAAAATGGAGTCATTCAAAGAGCTCATATTCTACCAACTCTTCATTCTCAGCATCTACTTGGGCAGCGTCCCTTCCGGTACTTCTTCGGTTCAAGACCTACGATCGACGCCAGGTTGGTACTATCTGTCCTTCCTAAAACCACAAGCGGTGTACGACTACAAATGGTTCTTTCTGTTCTGGGCCGCCCTGTTCCTGGTGGCTTCAGTACCACGAATCCCATGGCTCAAGGCATTCTTCGAAACGTCATTCAATCAGTACCTCGGCCGTATTTCGTTCGCATTCTACTTGGTCCACGGACCAGTCCTTTGGATTTTGGGCGACCGCTTTTATGCGGCCACTGGTTGGGCGAGGGAATCGCATGCTAGCGGTATACCGGGCTGGGTCGATCAATTCCCCCTGTCCAAGGCTGGTCCACTAGGGTTGGAATGGAGCTTTTTGGTGTCACATCTGACTCTGCTACCTGTCACTTTTGGACTCGCAGAGCTTGCCACAAGGCTGTTCGATGGGCCTAGCGTCAAGATTGCGAACTGGCTCTATGGGAAGACCTTGGCAGGGTCTGCGAGATAACACATTGCGGGGAGATATGAACTGAAAGAAATATACTAGACTTAAACAATCATCTAATTTTGGCTCACCGACAGTCGTCAATAGTCGTTGCCATCACTCCTGAAATTGCTAGTTCTTGACCCCACGCGATATTGTAGTTGGCCGCTCTCTAACAACTTTGTGGGGTTGTCGCCACAAACGTTGTACTATCTACGACGTAGAAGCAGAGGACGGGAGCACTGCATCAGGAATTTCGTCCGCCTGCTCCGTACGAGGTCCTACTACTTTAAAAGTCCGGAGTATTGCTTTAAAGCGCTCACGGGCCTGCTGGAGGCACAAGCCGGGGGCGCATCCCCGCTATCACCCCCCCTGCAGGCACGAATTGTTTAGCCCAGGCTGAACAACGGAGTCCATCCGTGATCTCTGTGGAGTCCCCGTGATCTGGATCACTACTCCTGCCCGACACACACCTGCCATTACGGGCTGCTCTCTAATTGGCTTTTGCAAAGGCCACCCGGATCAATTGAGGGTAAGTGGGATGCATGGCTCGGGCCACACGGGCCATAATTAATCCCCTTTAAGCGAGAAGCCTTTTCTTGGTCTTTTTCTCAGAGAGGAACCTCGGTCTTTCTCCCCACTTCAACAATTCGACAGCATGGCACCCTCGTCGTTACCGTTCAGCCCTTGACTTCGTAAGACCTATCCAGCTTCTTCAGCAGCAATGTTGATTGAACGGCCAGGACGTCTTGGGCTCGTCGTATGCACATTGCTCACCCTCATTTTATTCCTTGCTTTCCAATCCCGCGACGGACAGTTGATCTCTTTACCTTCCCTGGCGCGTCGTCGTATAGAAAAGGCATTCTCATCGAGCTCTTCTCGATGGTTATCAGTCCCGCAAGATCCACTCCTGGTAACGACATCTAATAATTACACCGGTAATGACAATAATAAAGACAGCGAGATCAATCTTGTCGAGGTCCCTAAAACGCACCGCCAAATATTCTCAGTATCGACAGCTAATAGAGGATATTTCTCAATTTCATTCGGCGAGCAGATTGGATACAATCCCAACATTATCCCTCACCCATCCTTAGCCGACACATGGATTGTTGTAGCCCAGAAGCTGAGAAGTTCCGTCAACCAAACCGTATGGTTCGCTGAGCTTGTGTGCGACGCTGTGTTCATCAACTCCATCTTGACGTGCACCCACGCACCAAGCATCCTTCCAATCGCAACCACGTCCACCGACAAATGTGAGGCCGACCTACAGCACTTCCAATTCAACATTGGCCCACACGATGCACGAGTATTCTACGGTCCCAGAGTGCCATATGCGATGTACGGGTCTCAGTCCGCATACACGTGCTTTGGCATCTGGATGCAAGATTTCCGAGTATTGGTCGACTGGGGATTCGAGGAAATTCAAGATTTCAAGCAAGCGACGGATCTGCAGAGACCGCTTGCGTACGGTCCTGTAGAGAAAAACTGGTTCGTGTTTTGGGATAGAGACGGGCACATGTACGCCCACTACGACGTAGCCCCCCAACGCACTTTTGCAGCGTTGGATAGCGACGGTACAGTGGGACAAGATCTAGCGCTACTGGCTGCCGAGAGTGATGGGAGGTGTTTCGCGAAGTACATGCCCAAAGTTTCTCAGGAGTTGGGAGCCGGATCGATCCACCAGGCAACGAATTCTCTGTCTGTCACATTCTGTACGAGGGCTGATCCATCTTGCGTGCCTGACGACTTCAATACCTACATCTTTACCATTTTCCAGCAGAAACACCTTCACGGATATCATGCCGTCTACGAGCCATATGTTATGGTGTTCCAGCAACGGGCGCCATTCGAAGTTCATGCAATTTCGAAACAACCGATTTGGATCCACGGTCGTGGGAAATACCAACCCAAGGTAGGAAAACGAGAGACCCATGATCTTGCAAGTGGAGCTGGGGCACCCACGTCAGCATCCACAAGTCAGACAGAGATGTTCTACGTCACCTCCATGAGCTGGGCAACCCATGGCCAGAAGTACCACGGCTTCATTGATGACAAGCTATTTATTGCTTTTGGTATTGAGGATTCGGCTTCTGCTGGGATCGATGTCACTGCTGCCGATCTCTTAGAGGACCTGGGGCTTTGTATGGATGTGTGAAGATGATTTATACGAGTCCTTCGGAGGCCAATTTTATTGCCCAACGAGATCGTAGCGCAGACGGGTACGTTCAGAAATGACCGAAGATCCTAACAATATGAGTTCTTGGAATCAAATACGTCGCTCGGACCATCAACGGTCCTGGTTTCGCTCGCGGAAACGCCCGTCGACGTCGATGCCCAGCTCCCGGCTTCAAAGAAGAGAGATAAAATCAGGGTGAAGTCCGACGTTCTACGCAGTCCAAACCAAACGCACCATTTTTACGACTTCATCAACAGAGTCATATCGGAGGAAGAGGTTGGCTGCACCCTGTGCGTAAACAATTTGACATACGAGCAGCCCACCATAGCCGAAGAAACGAGCAGATTCTAATCTGTGTCTAGATGTCCAGTTTGCATCGCAGACGCTTGACAGTGTCGCCTACCAGAGGAAGCAAGGACTGGTAGAATCAGATAGGGAAGACGATTGGATGGTATTCTTGGACAACAGGAAACAAGACAAGGGGACCTTGTATAGAGGTTTCAACAAATGCCTGAAGTAATGGAAAGACCGAAACATCAATTTCCAATTCTTCATGTTCAGCGGTTTAGAATGTTCAAGAGGAGTCATGGTAGAAAGACGAAGAGACGAGAGTTAGCCTATCATCTATTCTCAACCAAAAAGAAACCCTCTTCCTTCCAATTGTTCCCTCCTTCACTTCCACGGACCAAAACACCCCCCGACAGTGTTAATCTGACCCAGAAATACCCGTCCAGTTTGCCGAGCAAGGTCGAACAACTATGACACATTTCACATCTTATGCTCATATCTGTAGCAGTCGTAGCATGGAGAGTGCCCACTGTGATTATTCACAAAAGCTCCTGTGCCTGAAACGTATATGCGCTTCAACTCCGATAAAACCTAAAACCATCACCCATGGGGGAGGGCGGATCGACTGCTGCAGGAGCAGCGATGACTGCAGCGATAGTGAAGTTGTTTTCGAGAAATGCATGATTGTGAGTAGGATTACTGTTTCGGTTTTGTTTTGTCCCTGGGTAAGGATGTATTCTGGCAATTGAAGTATCCGCACCAATCATGAATGAGGAAACTTATTCATGATTACCTCTTTGAATACACAGCTAGGGTAATTGCTGATAATGGAAAAGTGCCTTTCTCGATGATGATTCGGAAGATTAGGTGGTAACATATAAGATGAGAAGAAAAATGCCCACGGAGCTATGATCTTGTACTGGTTTTGAATACGCTGAATAAGATTCGCGCTGCGGGTACGGCGAATCCCTTCCCTCGCTCCCGTATGACTGCACGTAAATCGATGCAGCGAATTCTATCCGACTACGCCCCGGAACAATCTCCGGGTAGAAGAATACATCCTCCATCCTGCATGGAAGTCAAGCCTATGGCAAAGACTTATCGTACCAACAGCCCTTGGGTACTACTACCAATAGCACCTGGACTCGATACTACAGGAAGCTAGGTGTCTTTTTTCAAAACGCCCCATTTGCATCTCCTACGGGTCGCTCTCATCTCAACACCTAGATATCAAAGACTTGCCGTCAAATCTCTAGCCGATCAACGTGCCATGAAACTCATCCTCATCAATTACCCTCAGAATATTGTTCCAGATCCCTCCACCAATTCAAAGCCATCGCGGCCAGAAGACGCGAAGTTGATCCTACGGAGGGGGAAGAAGCGACAGGTAATACGGTGACAGCCCTGCAGAGCCAGCTCTGTTCCTAGCAGACTGAACAGCTTGGGAATTCCATCTTGCTCATGGGAAATTGTAATTGATATGAAATGCAAGCCCAATCTAAAGTTCAATAGAAAGGAAGTGGGAAGTGTACTAAATCTGTTGAAAAGGGAGAGGGAGAAGATATCGAAGCAGAGGGAAAGTGCGCGGGTGGCAAGAAAGAAGAGATTGGGGTGGAAGAGAAAGCGGGGCTGGCGGAAGCGATAATGGAGAGCTCCGGCAATGAAAGATTATCCGAGTGAATTGAAATCGGTTGGGAGCCGGAGACTAGGCTTATATTGCGATTGGAAGTACAGGGAACGGTGCAACAAGGGTAGTCCTTTGGGAAGGATTTCCAGATCTCGCTACCATTCGGTCCATTCCTAGTAAAAAGCACCATGAACGGTTTAATTTCTCGAGCCACCGCGGAGGCATTCGATTGATTGTGTGATATCTCTTTTCATGTTGAGAAAAACCATTCCCAGAATGAAAAACCACTCAAGTCATTCTTCAATCTCGAGACTGGCTGTCATGATCAGAAGTAAACGACGCAGGCCAAAAGGCCTGGATGGCATTTGGAAAAGATGAACCGGCAAAGTAGAAAACGGCCAGAGGCTGGGAATCAGTCTGCATAAGCAGGTCAGAGAATATGGGGATCGCGGCAGGGCTGCAAGTCGAGTGGTCGAGGAAAGTCTCATGGTAGTAGCTTTGTCGACATTGCATTGAACGGATGGGAAGTCTCCATCAAGTGGGCGCTCTCGCAGGGTGAGAAGACTGTCATTTCCGAGGAAGACCGGTACGTTGAAATACTTTGAGACAAAAACACAGTCATCACCGAACGAAGCCGAGATGTTGAAGCGCTTTCAGGACCAGATTTTCCCAATGCTCTCCAACAATATGGACAAATTTTTATCTACTCATAGCAATTCGAGGTGTAATGACGTTATCAATTGAGATTGATGCTGGACCATCGCCGGCCAGAAGGCCGTCTATATTGTATGTATACCCCAAAGGCTCACTGCCTACGAGGATGAAAATCCCCTTGTTTGTCTATTTGAAATTCAAGGCTATATACTACCTTCTCCGCACTTTGAAAGGTAGTAGTCGGACACTCGAATGGCCAACCACAGATCTAAGACACGGCGCTTAAGATGACCACCTTGAGAATGGTGAGAGATCCTCACGTCAACAATCTCCTCATCATTGGCCTTGTGTTCTGCGACGCCCCGAAAGACAGCCCGGAACGTAGGAAGCAAAGTTTGGCCATCGCCTCAAAGATTGCTGAAGCGAGACCGCAGTTTTACGGGGCCATGACTGCCGAGAGCGTGGAGAAGGTCTACGAATGGCTTCCTCGTAATTCTAACCAGGAGCACCATCTTTACCCAACGTGGGAACAGGTCAAACTGGGCTTACGCTATTCAGATAGCGATGAGAGGGAGAAGGCCAGGGTGCTGCAGGAGTTGAAGGAGAGGAAGGAGGGGATGGGTAAGAACGGCGGGGAAAGCGGCGCGGGCGAGACAGGGGCAATGATTGGGAGTCGCCTGAGGGAGAAGTTGACCACCATGTCTCTCACCGGAAGCGACTGAGGCGAGAATGCGAGAATGCGAGGATCGAGAGCGGGCAAAGACGCCCTTTTTGCCTGCTCAAACCTACTCGGAAAACACCGTTGCAGGTCCTGCGACCTCAACATGCGGAGGCTCCGGCCTGAGAAACAGAGGCACGGCGGAAGAAACCCGGATCAGAGGGGACGTGGTTGATGAGGGTATGGATCGGATGCTCGTGAGCCGGTCGCGGAGTTCTACTTTGAATAATCTATTTTTCTTTGTTTATTTCTTCATTTAATAAATAATGAATAATTTATTGATTTTTTCAAAAATAGATTCGCTATTAATAAGCGAATGTGAATTTATTAAAAGCGAACATATATTAATATTAATTAATTAATTTTAATTTATTATTTAATTAATATTTGAAATAGTTAATTAATAATTTATTTATTGAAAATAACGATCGCTTTTTATCTTTTTAAGTTCGCTATTAATATGCGAATCTGAATTTATAGAAAGCGACCATCGTTAATTTTATTACATAAATCATTTTTATTCGTTTATTTATTTGTTTATTTATTCTTATAATAATTAATAAATATATTAATTATTTTAAAAAAAATGATCGCGTTTTATCTTTTTAAGTTCGCTATTAATATGCGAATCTGAATTTATAAAAAGCGACCATCGTTAATTTTTATTATATAAATAATTTTTATTTGTTTATTTATTTGTTTATTTATTCTTATAATAATTAGTTAATTAATTACTTATTTAAAAAAACGATTGCACTTTATATTTTTAAGTTCGTTATTAATATGCGAATTTGAATATATAAAATGCGATCGTCTATTTTTATTAATTTATTTTTATTGATTTATAATTTAATTAATAAGTAAATTATTTATTTATTTATTTTAAAAAACGATCGCATTTTATATATTTAGGTTCGCTATTAATATGCGAATCTGAATCTATAAAATACGATTATTTATTTTCTTCATTTTTTTTCAATTTATTTATTTATTAGTTAAGAATTAAAATATTTACTGATTTATTGATTGATTTATTTGTTTGAAAAATTGATCGCATTTTATATTTTTGGGTTCGCTATTAATATGCGAATCTGAATCTATAAAATACGATCATTTATTTTTATTAATTAATTAAATCTTATTTGTTTATTTATTTGTTTATCAATTTTTTTTAAATAAATAATAATTTTATTAATTATTTAAAAAAGCGATCGCATTTTATATTTTTCGGTTCGTTATTAATATGCGAATCTGAATATATAATACGCGAACGTTTATTTCTATTAATTAATATTTAATTAATAATTAAAATAAATAAATATTTATTTATTTATCATCTATTTAAAAAATGATCACATTTTATATTTTTAGGTTCGCTATTAATATGCGAACCTGAATCTATAAAATGTAATTATTTATTCTTATTTATTAATTAATTAATTTATCTAAAAAAACGATCGTATTTAATATAGTTAGTTTCGTTATTTATATGCGAACCTGAATCTATAAAATGCGATTATTTATTTTTATTAATTAATTTTTATTAATTAATTATTTAAATAACAAATAGAATAATTAGTTAATGATCTAATTATTTAAAAAAAAACAATTGCATTTTATATTTTTAGGTTCGCTATTGATATGCGAATTTGAATTTATAAAACGCGATTATTTATTTTTATTAATTAGTTTTTATTCATTAATTATTTAATTAATAATTAAAATTATTTATTTATTATTTATTTATTTAAAAAAAACGATTGCAATTTATATTTTTAGGTTCATTATTAATATGCGAATTTGAATATATAAAACGCGATCATTGTTAAGGAACTGCGTAGAAATGGACAATTTATAGTCTTTATTAGTATAAGTAGAATTGATAATCAAGGGAATCCTAATAAATTCCTATTTATTTATATTATTAGTTAAGCTAAGTTAAATAGGGGAAAACCCTAATAATTGCCTCTAATAGATAATATTCTATACGTCTTCGAGGAGCAATTTATATAATATATATTAATATTAAATTGATAAATATTTAAATCTTTATTATCTTTATTCTTATAATTCCTTATAAGATAAAGTTATTAAATCTAGAATACTAGCAGAAATTAGGGAAACTACCCTATTTATTAATATATTATTCGCTAATATTATATTATTTGTAATTATATCAGTTATATTTAGGCTATTAGCTTAACTGAAAGTAATAAATCTTTACTTTATCTTTATAAAGTTTAAGAAACTATTTAATAGAAAAGGTAAATTAAACTAATCGTTATAAAAGGTATATTCTTAGGAAGTTCCCGAAAAAAGTAAATCTTCCTTAAATAATATATAATTTAAAGGCGTAGTTTATTTATATATAAGTATAAATTGAATATATGAGAAATCAACGAACTCTAGCAGATTATATAATTAAAGGTTTTAGTTATTAATATAGCAATTAAAGAAAATAAATATTAAATATTAAATATTTATTTATAAATAATTGAAATTAATCAAATTTTATATATTCTAACTTATATAGAGATTCGGGTATTAATATTATCTATTTATTCTTTTTATATATTTATACTTTTTTAATTTCTTATATTAAAAAGGCTTTAATTTATATAAATATTATTTTTTAAGATAAATTAAATATAGAAAATTAAATAATAATTATTTTGGGCAAAGCTTACTTAATTAGTAAATAATTTTATTATTCTCTTAATCTTGTAATAGGATTTATTAAGAATTAAATAAGCTTCTCTTCTAAAATTCTTTCTATATTAAAGGTTCGGAATAGAATATTTATTATTTTTCGAAGTATATTTATTAATATAAATTAACGGCGTATTTTTATATAGGAAATACGTAATTTAAATATAACTTCTTCGATATTACGGATTTACTCCTTTTGATATTCGCGAGAAAGTTATAATAAGAAGTTTCTATATAATTTTATTATCTATAACAATTTATATAATAACTTTAATATTTATTTAATAATATTTTTAAATATTATTTTTCCTTCTTTATTCAAAAATACTATTATTTCGGTTTTATTACTTTAATCAAATTAGAGCTCTTTTATTATATTATTATAAATATCTTTTGACTTAATTGAAAAAGAGTTTAATAATAATTTCTTTTTATTATAATAAGTATTAAATATATTTATATAGTTTTCAAAATATATAATTAATAATATCGGGGCTATTATTAGCCTTAAATCCTTTATCCTAGAATAGTATTTTTATACGTTAAAATCGGTATTGAATATTATAATAAAAGATTCTAAATATTAAGTTAAGGAATCCTTTAATTTATTTATTATATTTATAATTTTATTATTTATTTTTATTATTTTACGTAATATCCTTTTTAATATATTAAGTTTTGCCTTTTCTTCCTTAAGAACTTTTGTAGCTAATCTATTATTACAGAGTTTAATAAATTAATTAACCTATATTTGATATTTATTAATTTTAAATTAATAAGCTTTATTTTAGTCAAGTATATTAATTATAATTTAATAAATAATTATTAAACTCTAATTATTTTATCTTATTTTAAAGTATAGCGTTTTTCTTATTATTTATCTTCTACTTCTTTACTAGTTATTCTTTTACTTTTAAAAATAATTTTATATTATATTTATTTTTGCCTTTTCGAAGTAATAATAAATTTAATAAGCTTTAGCTTTCTTCTAAGGTAATTTGCTCCTTTTTGACCTTTTCCTTTCTATTTAAAAAGGTAATTTAGTCTTTAATTATTATTACTTTTATATTTATCTTTTTTAACAACTTAAGTATAAATAATATAGGGTAGATAAATTACTTAATTACTCTCGGTTTGTTATATATAAATAGGGCAATTTTATTTCTTTTTGCTTTATTATAATTATAAGATTCTTATTTATATTTAATATCGAAAGTATAATTTTTTATTATAATTTTTTCTTTTTTTTAGATACTTTCGAAACCGGGACCGGAATATTTTAAATCTTAAAAAATAACGTACTTAAATACCTTAGGATATTACTAAATAAGTAAGTTATTTAAGTAATTTTCTTACTTCTTAAATTCTCGTATAGATATTTTATAATTAATTTAAGCTATATTGAACTATTTAATAGCAAATATATTTAGAAAAAGAATATATTTAATTTTAATAAATATACCCGACTTAATTACTTTAAATATTAAATTTATATTTAAGTAATATTTGATAAAAAGTATAATATTAATAATATTATTTATATTAAATTCTTTATTTTAAGAATAATTTATAAATTTTAATTTTTTCCCTTTCTTTTAGTTCTTATTTACCGACTTTTATTTTTTTATTTTTATTAAAATTATAATAAAACTTAGGTAAATAATTAATAAAGGAGTATTAATCAAAAATTAAAATATTATAAAAATAAAATAATCTTAGAAAATTAATATAAAAAGATAAGAATTGATATTTTAGAAATATTTAATATAATTCGAAAGTAAAATATTGCAGTTCTGAATTTGATAAAAGCGAAAATAATAAAGCAAGTTTTGAAAGTATTTAATATAAATTTAATTAATTCAACTTCAAAAGATAACTTTAATAAAGGGAAAATCTAAATTAATAAATATATAAATATTAAAATAAGATTATAATACGAAATAGTAATTAAAGGTTAGCAAAACTTTATATAAAACCTTTATAAAATTCTTATTAAAATATATCAAAATTTAAAAATATTAATATTACTTTCAAATATTTAAGAGTAAATATTAAATTTGGTATTATATTCCTTTATTATTTTCTTTGCTTTTTATAGGTTTTCGGCTTTATATTAAATATTATAAACAAGGCCCTATTCTTTTTATTTTACGAAATATTTAATATTTTTATTTAAACTTCTTCCTGATCGATTTATTACTTTATAATTAAATAATTATTTAATTTTATAAAAATCCTAATCCTTTTTTTATTCCGTATTATTTAATATTAATTTAGGACTATTTAAGAATAATTATTAATAAGAATTATTATTAATATTATTAAATATATTATTATTATTAGAAGCAATTCGAATTTATAAATTAATATTTTTATTTTTTTAATAATCTTAAATAAGCTAGTATATTAATTTAAAAGCTTATAGTTTTCAAGATTAGGCAAGTAATATTTATAATATAATTTAAGAAAAGCAAAATCCCTTTTACTTATTTGAAATAATTTATATTTTAAATTATAAATTTATTTAAATTTTATTTATATAAACGCGATAATATTAATAGCCTCTTTTTAATATCGATTTCAAGCTTTTATAAGATTTATTTGTAATTTTCCCTAGATATTAATTACTCCCTTATAAAGCTTAGTTTTATAAATAATCTTATTTAGGGACTAATTAATCGAAGTATTTATAAAATTATTTAAAGTAAATTTTAGAAAAGGCAAAAAATCGTCTTATTCCTTCTCGATATAACTTATTATAAAAAAATATAAAATAATTTTAAATATTTAATTAATATATTCCGATTGCTTATCCGTCTAAGGATAATAGGCTATATTAATTAATAAGTTAATATTAAACTTTATAAAAATTGCTTTTTAGAGCTTCGAAAGGAATTTCGGATCTTAATTAAAAATAATAGTTTTTAATATACTTTAATCGACTAAAATATATAATATTATTATTACTTATTTTTAAGTTTTCTAAATATCTTTTCTAGGGATAATTATTATTTACTTGGAGAATTTGCAAATAATAATTATATAATAATTAAAATCTGATTAAATTTTGAGTAATATTATAATAAAATTAATAATAATAATATAAAAAATAATAAAGGGAATAATAATTAATTTAAAATTATTATATAATTAATAATATTTAGTTTAATTAACTTAATACTTTAAATAATAAATAATATATTATTTTAATTTCCTTATTAAATATTAAAAATAATAGTTTTCTATTAGCCTTTAATATATATAATAAAATCTTGTATAGCTATATTAATTATAAGTTATATAGAATAATTTTTGCTCCTTAGAATTTGATATATAAAAATATTTTTGCTTATTAAAAATATTAATAAAATAGATTAAATTATTTTTAAACAAAAATTGCTCAATTTAAATAATATTTATTTTATTTTTAACGAATAAAGGTTCTTTATTCTGCCCCTCTTATCTTATAATATTTTAAGTTTGCTTATTTCTAAGCAATTTAGTAACTTTCTTATATTTTTATTTCTTTTAAAATACTTTTAATATTTTTAATTAATTATTATTTTTAATATAAATAGCTTCTAATTTATTCTTAAAGTCTGGTAATATTTTAATTATAATAAGATTATATATTAAAATATTATTAAATATTTTTTTAACTTTGTTATTTTATATATATTTTCCTTTCCGAATTAATTTTAATAATATATTTAAAATTATATTCTTTTTCCTTTCTTTTTATTAAATATTAAGATTAAATTACGATATATATTATAAAATATAAATTAATTTCAAATTTAAATAATTAATAAAGAATATATTTAATCTTATTTAATATAAAATATTAATAATATAAAAATAATTAATATAAATAATAATCTTTTTCCTAGGATTCTAAATAATTATATAATATAGTTTTTTTAATATTCAGATTAATTTAGCTATTTTTAATTTAATAAGCTAATAGTTTATTTTAGCTTTATTTAAGAACTTCGAAAGAAATATAATAAATTCGATTTTAATATAATTATATTTATAATTTAAAGGCTCGTCCTTTATATAATAAATTATAATTTTAATTTTTTATTATTTTGAAGAATTTAGATTAAAATATAATTATTTATTTAAATTATAATAAATTAAATAAGTTTCCGAAATTAAAATTTTCTAAAGAAGCTTAAATAACTCTAGCTTTATTTTAATTAATTTAAAAATTATTATTTTTAAATATATCTTTTTTATATAATTACTTTTAGTTAATAATTTCTTAAACAATTTAGTTTTTCTCTTTTAAAGCGGTTTAGCGATTTAAGCGAACTATTTAATATTGCTCTTAAGCTAATTAGCTTTTCTTATATAAATTTCTAAAGTCTCGAAGGTATTAGGAAATTTGATTTATTTAATAGCTTTTACTTTCTCTTTAATAATAATAAGTCCAAAAATATTTATCTTTTAACTTAAAAGAGTTATTAAAGGATAATTTAAATAAAACTTTTTTAATTTTAAAATAATCTTAAAATTAGAGAAAAAATTAAATATTATATTTAAATATCGCAAATATTCTTTAAATAAATAAGAAAAAATTATAATATTATTTATATAATATTAAATAAAGTTATAATAAAAACAAAGAAATTTGTTTATTTATCTTTAAATATAAAATATTAACTTTTTATAATTTATTAAGGTTATATTATAATTCTCCGCCTTATAATAGGAGATTATTATAAATTTGTATTTATTTTCCTTTTTAATAAGGAAAAGATAGAATTATTTATTATAATTAATAATTATTAAAAAAAAAAAATTTTATAAAACAGAAATAATATCTCCTTATAATAATAATAAGTAATTATTTATTATTATTATTTTATTTAAATCTTGAATATTTATTATTATATAGCCTTTTTATTATAATATTTTCTCTTTGTCTATATAGACTATTTTCTATATAATAAAGATTAGAAAAGCAAATAATATAAGTTCTTTAAATTATAATATTTTGCCTTATCTATATATTTTATTGAACTTTTTATTTATAAATATTCTAATATTTATTTTAAAAAGATAAATTTTATTATCTAATCTTGCTTTAGAGAATTATTAATTATTAATAAATAAAATAATAAACTATTCTAATTCCGGGATATTAATTATATTATTTATATTTTCTTAAATTTTTAAATATTATTTTATTATTATTTTTATAATATTTATTTATTTTTTTTCTCCGTAAATAATTATACTATTCGGGAGTTTAATCTTTAAAGTTAAATTTATTATAAGTTTTATAAAATAAGATTTTGATTCTTGAAACTTAAATTAATAATTATATATTTTTTAAATAAATTTAATCTTTATTATTAAAAAATAATTCTCAATATTAATTAAATAGCTTTCCTTTATATTATATTTTATTATTACCCTTAATCTTAAGTTTTTAAGCAAAGTAATAGGCAAATCCTTATTATTTCTAATAGTTATAAAACTTATTTTTAAGTCTATAAAATAAATATAAACCTTATCGAATTCTGGATTAAATATATAATTTTTCTTTAAAAGCTTAAATTTCCTTTTTATTCTTATTAAAATTTAAATTATAAATTTTAAAAGCAAAATTTACTTCCGATTTACTCTTATAATATATTATATTCGAATATTATCCTTTATTATTATTTATATTAATACTTTAATACCTTATAAATCGAAAATAACCTTTTAATTTAAAATATCGATTATATATTATTTTAGGCCTAGAATATTTATTTTAATAAGTATATTAACTTTAAAATTATTAATAACGTATAAAGTTCTTATAAACTTGAAGAAAACCTTCTTATTACTTGCTTTATAACCCTTTATAAAGAAAAATAAAATAGCAAATTCGTTTATAATATATTAATTTATCTTAATTCCTTTTAAGATAATTAATACTTCGTATTTTTCAATATTAAAATTAGGGACGTTTTTCTTCAGAAATACTTTATCGCCTAAGCTTATTAAATACCTTATATTTATATATATTAATATATTAAATTAATCTAATTCGAAACTACCCCGGATCGTAAGATAATATTAAATATAAAATAATATTTTATTTTCTGTAGTTAAAAAGGTAATCGAAATAATTATTTAAAATATTAATTACTTATTTTCTTCTTTAATATATCCTTTAAAGCAATTTTTATTTAATTTAAATAATACCGGTTTTCTATATTGGATCTTTAAATATAAATATAATTTATTATTTAATATAAAAGCCTTTTTATATTAATAATATTTAATTTTATTATTTAGGATTTTACTCGAAAATATATAGTAAGAGATAATTAAGAAATTAACATTAATTTCTTTCTATTTAATAGAATCTTTTTTATTTTTAAGTATTTTTTAAAAGTTTTTATTATTCTCGTATTATATTATATTAAGATCTTATAGAATAATTGAATAATCTTAAATATTAAAGTAAATTATTTTATTTTAATAGGCTCCTTTTTATTAAAGATAAAATATTAAATATAAGAAATAAATTTTAAGTTCCTCCTTTTTTAATATTTGGAATTGGAAAATAAATATTAAAGATTGTTCGGATAACTATAGGAGTTAGAGCGTAATTATAAAATATTAAGAAAAATAACATAATAAGATTTTAATAATCGTTTTTTTTAAGGCTTTCTTAAAATAATTAGGGAAAATATAATAATAAATAGCAAAACTTCCTAATTAGGTCGAGTATTAAACTCCGTATTTTAAACTTATTAAAGTAATTAAATTTAGTTAAGTAAATAATTAATAATCATATTAATAATATTAATTATATTAATTCTTATTTATCGAATTCTTATATTTAAATTATTAATAAGAAGTAATTAATAATTTAAATAGTTAATTAATCTTATTAAATCTGTTAATTATATTAAATATTAATTTTATATAAGTTAAGTTTAATTACTTAAATATTAATTTAGACTAGTATCTACTTAAAATATAATTAGTTTGGTAATTATTTAACTATTTATTATTATTATTTATTAAGGAATTACGCAGAAATAGATAATTTATAATCTTTATTAATATAAATAGAATTGATAATCAAGGGAATCCTGATAGATTCCTATCTACTTATACTATTAGCTAAGCTAAGCTAAATAGGGGAAAACCCCAACAATTATTTATTTCTATTAATTAGTTTTTATTTATTAATTATTTAAATAACAAATAGAATATTTATTTATTTATTTATTTATTTAAAATATCGATTACATATTATATTTTTAGGTTCGCTATTAATATACAAACCTGAATTTATGAATTGCGATCATTTATTTTTATTAATTTATTTTTATTTATTAATTATTTAAATAATAAATAAAATAATTAATTAATTATCTATTTAATTAAAAAAACAATCGTATTTTATATTTTTAGGTTCGTTATTAATATGCGAACCTGAATTTATAAATTGCGATTATTTCTTTTTATAAATTAGTTATAAATTATTTAAATAATAAATAAAATATTTATTTATTTATTAATTTATTTAAAAAAGTTATTGCATTTTATATTTTCAAGTTCGCTATTAATAAGCGAATTTCAATTTATAATAAGCGAGCGTTTATTTCTATTATATAATTAGTTTTTATCTGTTTATTTATTTGTTTATTAATTTATTAATTTAAAAAAAATAATCGCATTTTATATTTTTAGGTTTGCTATTAATATGCGAATCTAAATTTATAAAATGCGATTATTTCTTTTTATCAATTAATTTCTATTTATTAATTATTTAAATAATAAATACAGTATTTATTTATTTATTAATTTATTTAAAAAATTGATCGCATTTTATATTTCTAAGTTCGCTAATAATATGCGAATCTGAATCTATAAAATGCGATCATTTATTATTTATTATTTATTTATTTTATTCATTTATTAATTAAGAATTAAAATATTTATTTATTAATTTATTTGTTTGAAAAATTGATCGCATTTTATATTTTTAGGTTCGCTATTAATATGCGAATCTAATTCTATAAAATACTATTATTAATTTTTATTAATTAATTTCTATTTATTTATCATTTAATTAATAATTCAAACAATTATATATTAATATATTAATTAAAAAATTAATCGCATTTTATATTTTTAGGTTTGCTATTAATATACGAATCTAATTCTATAAAATACTATTATTTGTTTTTATTAATTAATTAATTAATCAATTTTTGTTTATTTATTATTTAATTAACAATTAAAATAATAATTTTTTCTTTATTTAAAAAATCGATCGCATTTTATATTTTTAGGTTCGCTATTAATATGCGAATCTAAATCTATAAAATGCGATCATTTATTTTTATTAATTACTTTTGTTTATCTATTATTTAATTAATAATTAAAATAATAATTCATTTATTTAAAAAAATGATCGCATTCTATATTTTTAGGTTCGCTATTAATATGCGAATCTAAGTTTATAAAATGCGATAGTTTATTTCTATTAATTATTTAATTTTTATTAATTATTTAATTAGTATATAGAAAAATTAATAATTTATTCATTTCTTTTAAAAAACAATCGCATTCTATATTTTTAAGTTTGCTATTAATACGCAAATCAAAATTTATAAAATGCGATCGTTTGCTCTATTTATAAAATTAATCTCTATTTATTTATTATTTAATTAATAATTCAAACAATTATATATTAATATATTTATCAAGAGATAATCGCATTTTATATTTCTAAGTTCGCTATTAATATGCGAATCTGAATCTATAAAATGCAATCATTTCTTTTTATTGATTAGTTATTAATTATTTAAATAATAAATAAAATATTTATTAATTTATTAATTTATTTAAAAAATCGATCGCATTTAATATTTTTAGGTTCGCTATTAATATGCGAACCTGAATTTATAAAACGCGAACGTTTATTTCTATTAAAAAAAATTTATTAATTTTTTTTATAATAAATAGAAAATTTATTAATTTTTTTCTGAAAAAACAATCGCATTTTATATTATTAAGTTCGCTACTAATATGTCAATCTGAATCTTTAATACGCGAGTGTTTATTTGTGAGGCTATACGCAGGTCTTGGCATTGCGTATACGTTCCGCACGTGCTCCGGCACGTGACTAGAAGCTACGTCAGTACCAAGCCTGTTAAAGCAACCCCGTATCTACCCCGCTCAAAAGCTTTACCTTATTACCCCGGGGGTCCCCTATTCTTCTAACGGTAGCCGTTAGTTCTTCCATCCTCCTAGAGGATAGGGTTGATAGCAATTACCTATCTATTGCGTTCAGCTTGCGCTCCACTATCGTAGCAGCTGCGTCTAATTATCATACTCTACATTGCCATTTACTATACACCCTAACATTATTTCTATTAATTAGTTTCTATTTATTTATTATTTAATTAATAATTAAAATAATTAGTTTATTAATTACTTATCTAAAAAAAAACGATCGCATTTTATATTTTTAGGCTCGCTATTAATATGCGAATCTAAATATATAGAATGCGATTATTTATTTTTATTAAATAATTAAATCTTATTTGTTTATTTATTTGTTTATTAATTATTTAAGAAAGCGATCACATTTTATATTTTTGGGTTCGCTGTTAATATGCGAATCTGAATTTATAAAACGCGAATATTTATTTCTATTAAATAATTTTTTTATTAATTTTTTTTTATAATAAATAGAATATTTATTAATTTTTTAAAAAATATGATCGCATTTTTTATTTTTAAGTTCGCTATTAATATACGAACCTGAATCTATAAAATGCGATTATTTATCTTTATTAATTAATTTTTATTTATTAATTATTTAAATAACAAATAGAATAATTAGTTAATTATCTAATTATTAAAATAAAAAAACAATCGCATTTTATATTTTTAGGTTCACTATTGATATGCGAATTTGAATTTATAAAACGCGATTACTTATTTTTATTAATTAATTAATTTTTATTTATTTATCTAATTAATAATTAAAATATCTATTTATTTATTTAAAAAAATGATCGCATTTTATATTTTTAAATTCGCTATTAACATGCAAATCTGAATCTATAAAACGCGATCGTATATCCTTATTAATTAATTAATTATTATTCATTTATTCATTAGTTAATTAAGAATTAAAATATTTATTTATTTATTTATTAGTTTAAAAAATCGATCGCATTTTATATTTCTATGTTCGCTATTAATATGCGAACCCGAACCTATAAACTGCGATTATTTATTTTTATTAATTAATTTTTATTAATTATTTATTTATTTAAAATTATATTCGCTTTTTCTATTTTTAAGTTCATTAATAATAAACGAATCTAAATCTATCAAAAGCGAACTTGGATTATTTCTAAATAATTGTTTGTTTATTTGTTTAAGGAGCAACAAAATCACAGAAGGAAAAAGTAAACCCATTCACAGTCATCACCTTCGCTCCCCTTACCCTCCCACCTCATTCCCCCATCACCCCCACAACACCCCCCTCCACCCCATTAATAATACATCCACACCCCCTCCGTCGCACTCGGCCACTCTCTGACCCCATACGCCGTGGTCG
>JAABUQ010001315.1_pt1 | contig 54277 bp, 36 predicted proteins | sample 5560001 | NCBI WGS metagenome assembly JAABUQ01 (sample SAMN10711888, study PRJNA513371) | rock metagenome | isolation source: Antarctica rocks | place: Antarctica: Victoria Land, Finger Mt nord | collected 2015-12-18
AACACAACTGATTTGAAGACCGACAAGGAGGCGCACATGAGCCCAGACCTTCTTTGAGCTTTTTTGCCTCTTCTCCCAGTCTCAGTCACGGCCACAGGAGAAGATTTTCGGAGGAATGAAGGGAGAGTCGGTTCGTAACAAATGCTTTCATGGTATACTACGCTTATAAAATATACACAACCACCAGGAAGCGGAGTACTTATCTATGCTCAATGAGGCGTCGGTGCAAGCGGTTAATGAGGCACGATTTTCGCAGCATTTTATCAGGCCGTTGTATGATTCGTATTGTTTCGCTTCTTTGCCTGCAACGATTGAGTTTTTGTTGACAGGCAATGGACAAAGTCCTCTATCACACGGTGTTTTTGGGAGTTTGCCTACGCACTATGATAAGGTTATCTTTTTCTTTGTTGATGCGTTTGGGTGGCGTTTCTTTGAACGCTATGCAGAGAAATATGATTTTCTGAAAGTCGTTTTGAAGCAGGGGGTTGTATCTAAGATTACGTCACAGTTTCCTTCGACGACTGCCGCACATGTTACCAGCATGCATACGAGTTTACCTGTTGGGCAAAGCGGCGTGTATGAATGGAACTATTATGAGCCTCTGGTGGATGCTTTAATTTCGCCGCTGCTCTTCTCGTATGTAGACTATGCTGAAGGCGAGAAATTGAAGCGCGACACATTGAAGAGAGCGAATGTTCCTGCCGAAGCATTCTTTCCACGACAAACGCTGTATGACAAACTTAAAGAACAGGGCATTTCCTCGCACATTCTGCAATATCAGAATTACACGCCTTCTACCTACTCAGATATTGTGTTTCGCGGTGCGAAGACACATCCATATGCCAGTATTCATCAAGCCCTCTTCTATCTGTCAGAACTCGTCACGGTCGAAAACGCGCCACCTTCGTACTATTTTGTTTATTTTGATCGGATTGATACCGCTTGCCACCACTACGGTCCCTTTTCAAAAGAGTTTGAGACACAGGTAGACGATTTTTTTAAGGCAATGCATGAATTGTTTTATAAGAATATACAGGGCAAAGCGAGAAATACACTGCTCATTATGACCGCCGACCATGGGCAGGTGGAGGTTCATCCTAAGACGACGTGCTATCTCGATAAAGAATTGCCTGAGTTGAAACGCTATCTAAAAACAAACCACGAAGGGCGGATACTCGCGCCAGCAGGGTCTGCACGCGATATGTTTCTTTATGTGCATGAGGAATATATGAATGAGACTATTGCCCTGCTGCGTCAAAAGCTAGAGGGACGCGCAGAAGTCTACTCCACACAAGAACTTTTGACACAACACTTCTTTGGTATCGCTGAGCCATCGCCCACCTTTCTAGCGCGCCTGGGCAATGTCGTCATTTTACCTTACAAAAACGAGACGGTCTGGTGGAATCAGGAGGGAAAGCATGAGATGCGTTTTCTCGGTCACCACGGCGGTCTAACGCGTGAAGAGATGGAAATTCCATTGTTGTTGTTGGCGTTATGATGCAAGGATCATAACGCCAACAACAACAATGGAATGAGTGTATTTAACGCAAGGAGCAACCCATGCAAGAAACAGCACTCCAGATTGATCTTCTTGAACGTAGCAAAGAAGAAATCCGTGCCATTCAAGATCAACATTTTCGGCATCAGATAGTGCTGTGTTTTAAGGCGCACCCCTACTATCAGGAATTGTTCACACACCTGCACCTTACGCCTGATGACTTCAAAACGCTTGACGACCTGCACAAATTGCCAGTCACCACGAAGCAAGACTATATGAAGAACCCGCAGGCGTTCAGGTTGAATCCCTTGCCGGAGTTTCTGCCCCAGGAGCGTATTTTGTGGGACGTGAGTTATACAACGGGTACGACTTCGGGTGTGCCAACGCCATTCTTTAACACGACTCATGATTATTTTGCCACGCTTGAGCAGTTGAAACGCTTGTGCGCTATCGTTGGCATTCTTGAGAGCGATACTGTGATAAACTTATTTCCGCTTACACCAGTACCTCACATCGGTTTTTTGCGTACTCGTGACTATGCCGCTGTGGTTGGTGCTGCAACTGTCAATGCTTTGACTGGCACACCATATTCTGCGTATCCTGTACACCGCCGCCTCGATGATGCGGTACGCATGGTTGAGCAACATAAAGGCACGGTGTTAAGCGGTATCGTGAGTTATGTACGGCGCGTGGTGATGCGCGCGGAAGAACTTGGCGCGGACTTCTCACATGTACGTCGTGTCTCGGCACTTGGCGAACCATGCCCTCGCGGAATGCGCGACGATATGCGACATCGCCTCGTAAGATTAGGCGCGAACAACTCTGAACTGGTGATCGGTAACGCACTTGGCTTTACCGAGATGCAGGGAAGTACAGGTGAATGTGTTGAGTTGGGTGGCGGACACAATCCCGCGCCCGACCAATTCTATTTTCAGGTGGTTGACGAGCAAAGTCACAACCCACTTCCCGATGGTGAACGTGGCCTCTTTACTGTGACACATTTGGATAGACGCGGTACTGTGCTGTTACGCTATGTCACTGGTGACTTAAACGCAATCAGCAACGAGACGTGCTCATATTGTGGGCGACAGGGACCGCGTGTTGTAACCAATACTGTGCGGACAGCCGAATTGGTCAAGCTCAAAGGCACGCTGATAAACCCCGATTTTATCAAAGAGGCAATAGCTACTGTTGAAGGCATCGAAGAATATCAGATTGTCTTTACGAAAGAGCAACTCGACGATCCCTATTCTGGTGACAAGCTGCTTGTGCGAGTCGCCAGTCAGCCCAATGAGCAGGAACGTATCAAAACGCAACTGATCGCAAAGGTTGCTGAGGCCGCCGAGATGCGCCCTACAATCGAGTTCGTGGGCATGAGCGACATCTTCGACCCTGCCAAAACGCTCAAATCGACAAGAGTTGTCGATGTGCGCCCCGTGGAGCCATAATATACGGTGAAAGCAGCATGACAGATGACAGGGGCAAGCCCCAGACGCGTTCACGTAAGGGGAAGAGATGGACCTTCCAGGCCAGGGCACCCGCGGCCTTCAGTTCATGCGTCTGGGGGCAGCCCTCTCACTACGATACTAACCGTTGCCACTGTGTGGCTTGCCATGCGTCGGGGTAGAGGAGTGACAGGGCTGGCCCCTGTCATGCTCCCTTGCCCCTCTCATGGCGCCCACAGAGTCATTGTATGAGTTCGTTGGAGTCAATGGGGCAAGCCCTGGCATATGTTGTACTTATCAACTTTACTCGTAGCGTAGCACCTCTAATGGGCGCACGCGGACGGAACCCCAGGCGACAAGCGCGGCAGTCAGCATGGCTAATACTGCTGCACCCGCGATAAGGGCGAGGGCAATACCACTATTGACGCCAAATTCGGACTTGAAGAGGAAGGTACCGAGCAAGCTTGTTACCACGGTCACTAGCAACACCGCGAGCAGTGCACCAATACCACCAACCAGACCATTTTCGATGAGCACCTCACTCAGGATGGTGCCACTGGTGTAGCCTACCGATTTGAGGATACCAAGTTCGCGTCGGCGCTCTAACATCGCAAGTGCGACTGCATTTGCGATGATGATAATACCCGCGAGAAGCGAGAGCGAGGCAATTGTGGTGAGTGTCAACAGAATATCATTCAGGAACTGATTAACGACGTTGCCGATGTTCGCAAGATTTACCAGGAAAGCGTTTGGCACAGTATTACCAATTACATCGACGGCCTTACTCACCTTCGCGGGATCAATCTTCATGTAGAATACCGCCTGATTGAGTCCTGCTGGACTGAGTGTTTTCACGGTGTCAGATGATCCCAGAATAGGATACAGGTTCGAGCCTAGCGACAACTGCTGATATGAGCCTACAATGGTTAGCGTTTTCTCTGTTCTGCGATCAAGGCTCGCAAACGTGATTGTGTCCCCTATCTTCAAGCGCAGAGGATCGTCCGCTAGCAACTGATAGTTTACCAGGATGTTGTTTGTACCTGCATCGGCAGAGGTAAGGTTACGACCACTCTTAATCGTCAAGTTCTGTGTGCTGGGTAACTGGTTGTTGCCGACATCGTAACCTTCGATACCACTCAGGAAGTAGAGTGTGCCACCGCGTCCCAAGTTTGTCTGTGATGCCTTTGCGTCATCTTTTGGCAGCAGTGTCAGAATTGGTTTTCCGTTGACCGATACAGGCGCAAGTGTTGCCAGATTTCGCTGCTGCGAGACGGAAAGACCAGGAATGGAGTGCAGTTTATCATGCAAAGCGGCAGTATCATTGCCTGATGTAATCGAGATCACGTTAAAGTTTAATGCGCTAGCAAGCACACCGTTGATCTTCTCACGTAAATCTTGTCCCAACACCAGGATCAAGCCGATGGTAAAGACGCCCACAAACAAGGCAAGCATCGTGGTAGCGGTACGTGCGCGTGTGCGTCCGAGGTTGCGGAATGCCATCTTGGTTGTCGCCTTCGCGGGACGTGGCAAGAACATAATAATCAGTCCGAGCAGTGATACGACGAGCAGTAGCACGCTAAAGGTAAGCGAGAACCTGTAAGTTAAGGCTGCAATTGCAAGCCCAATCACCACAAGACCAAGCAACCAGATGTTGAAGCGTTCAGGCACGGGCAATTTGCTTACCAGGAAGATCACCAGTACCAGGAACAGGCTCAACAAGCCCAGGAAGAGAAATGTTCCGTAGACTGAGACCAGACCCAGGAAAACATTGTTGTTCAGAATGACAATTGCCAGGCCACAGAACAGCACCGAAAGGATGACGAGCAGGCCAATGGTAAGCAATACACTCCCTGCACCAGCGCCCTCTGGTATATCACGGATAACGTTCAATGGGCGAATGTTTGCCGCTTGCACAATGGGCAAGAGGCCAAAGATCAGTGCGGTTACAAGCCCGATCAGCACACCACCGCCAATTGTAAGCGGGTCGAGCGTAAAGGGAATGTTCAAGCCGAATGTCTGCTGTACAAGATTACGTACAAGATAGCTCACACCTGTAGCCGCGGCAGAGCCAATAACTCCACCGATGAGACCAAGCAGGCCAGCTTCGAGACCAAACAACAGGTAGAGATCAAAGCGACGATAGCCTGTCGTCTTAAGCATTGCAATCTCGGTCTTGCGACGTGACAATAACACTTGCATCGTATTGACGATACCGATGCCGCCAATCAAGAGTGCAAGCAGGCCAGAGATTTCCAGGAAGTTCCGAATGTTGTCAACTGAGTCCTGTTGCTGCTTCAACGCGCTAGCAGCGGTTTGCGAAGTCGAGATGGGGAATTTACCCTGGATCTCTTTTGACACGGCATCAGCTTGAGCGGGCGTTGAGGTCGAGACATCAACCGTATCATAGGTGACAGTCTCTTTTGGTGCGGCAGCTTTATAATCATTGATTGAGACCAGGACGACACTACCAGCCTGGGTTAGCACGCCTGTTTCGGAGACGATCCCAGCAATTTTAGCAGGAATAGTGCGTCCACTCGCCTGTTGCGAGGAGGCATGGACATCAATAGTGTCTCCGACTTTTTTATGATACTGGTTGGCGAAGGGAACGGTGACAACGACCTGATCATTTTTGAGCAAATCAGAGATTTTGCCGTTGGTAGGGCTGGTAAATGTTGGTGGTGTCACCACAGGATAGGTCGCGGGATCGACGGCGCGCAAAGTAAAGCTTTGCCGAGTCGAACTATTCAACGTGACTCTACCAGTAGCATTGATAATAGGCGTGTAGCCAGTGATTTTGTTATCCGCTTTAAGTGTATTGAAGTAGGACAGGTCGTCCTGGGTAAACGGTTGATTTTGTGATGTTACGGCTACGTCGCCACCATTGGCGTCACGCACGTTGCTATTGAAGGCACCGTTAATCATGAGGCCCACCAACTGCAATGCGACAATCGCCATCACACCGACAGCAACACAGAAAATCGCCAGCAGTGTGCGCTGTCCGCCGCGGAACAGCGAACGCGTAGTGTAGTTCAAGTACATCGAGGTCTTCATTGCTGTATAATTCTCCCGCCCGTGTTGTCGATGGAAGCAATCAAGCCATCGACGATACGAATAGCGCGGTCGGCGTGTCGTGCAATCTCTGGATCATGTGTAGCGATGATAAATGTTTTGCCTGTGCGGTCTCGCAGGTCTGCGATGAGTTTGAGTACATTTTCGCCATTCTTGGCATCAAGGTTGCCGGTCGGCTCATCAGCGATGACGAATGCAGGGTCGGTTGCTAGCGAGCGTGCAATGGCGACACGCTGCTGCTCACCACCAGAAAGCTGACTTGGACGGTGTCCGAGGCGATGCGAGAGTCCTACGAGCGTCAACAACTCTTTTGCGCGTGTCGAAGGAAGTCCTTTATGCTTGCCGACATAGAGCGGCACCTCGACGTTTTCCTGTGCGGTAAGTGTTGGAATCAAGTTATATGCCTGAAAGACCATACCGATCTTGTTGTTACGCACCGAGGCGAGACGGCCCTCGCCCATACGCGTAATGTCTACACCGTCGATCAAGACCTGCCCATCTGTAGGGTTGTCCAGTCCGGCAATAATGCCAAGCAGTGTACTTTTACCAGAACCGGAAGGTCCCACAATAGAAACAAACTCGCCATTCAAAATCTGAAAACTGATACCTTTGAGAATATCGATACGCTCACGACCAAGCGGTAAACTCTTCGTAATATTGCGTACATCCATCACAACTTTGCGATTAGAATCGAGTGTAGGCGTGGTAGCGTACTCTGATCCTTGCATTGTCTCTTCCATAACTATCAAATACTCCTTCTTTTCTCTCGTCCGTTTTTGTCTTATTAAAACGTGTACAGAATTGCTTCTTTGTATATGACGACGTATGCGGCTCTATCATGTACAATGGGGATAAATAATATTTGCGTAGAGATCAATCATCCTCTGCAATAAAAGAACATGGAGACCACTCATCTTTGGACGTAATAAATGAGGCCCCCCACTAGATAGTTAAGGTCATGTGTCAGCAGGGAGACCGCAAGTGTTTAACGATTATAAGTCAGCAGGGAGACCGCAAGGGTCTCCCCTACATGTCGGGTCCTCACGGTGTAGGGGAGACCCTTGCGGTCTCCCTGCTGACTGACTGACACATATGCTACTACCGTCTCTGCTATAAAAAAATAAGACACCTATAGTTAGTGTATTAGTCTTATATAGCTACGCAACAGGACAACGAAGGTTGTAACAGTCTATTTCTTAATACATGCATTCGAGCTTCCTATCAAAAAGTGCGTATGAGAAAATAGTCGGGTTCATCGTCGTGTATATGCAATAGCAGGCAACTATGCTATACTGCACTGGATAATTATGGCATACTGCCACGTTCCTCACTAAGGAACGTTCTTTATTGCGCCCAAAGAAGAAGATGGGCAAATCAATGTGTAAGACAGTTAGTCATGGTGAGAGGAAATAATAGTTATGCGTCGAGGAACACTCACACTCCTCTTCTTCATTATCTTGTTGGCGGTGGGCGCATCATATGTCATCTTTTGGCCCAACCCAGATGCAAAGACGAATCAAGCGTACCGTGGTATTCCCAATCCATTTGTGTTTAAAAAAGGACTCGACCTGCAAGGTGGTGTGCGCGTCCTGCTAATTCCATCGGGTGGTAAAAATCCAACAGTAGACGAAATCAACAATACACGTACGCAGATCGAGAATCGCGTTAATGGCGGTTTAGGTGTCAACGAGCCGAGTATTCGCACACAGCAAACGGCAGGCAAATATAGTATCGCGGTTGAGTTACCTGGCTTGAATGGTGGTAACCAGCAACAGCAAATCGCGACATTGCTCAAAAGTGGTGTGCTTGAGTTCTGGGATACAGGCCAGACGAGTGTGCCTCAGGGATCACCATTTGACCCCACACAGTATGTGCAGGCTAACGGTGGTACAAAGCCACTCTTTACAGGTAAAGACCTGGACCCCAACGCGCTTGGTGTTACTCAAAACTCACAGACTGGCGGTACCGGCTATGTGATTAACTTTGCGATGCAAGGGACCGCGTTTGGCCGTCTCGGTGACTTCACTAAAGCTCACACGGGCGACTTCTTCACAATTACGTTAGACAAACAGGTCATTTCGTCGCCGCGTATCAACTCGCAACTTCCTGGTAGTGGTATTATTGAAGGTCAATTCACGCTCGATCAGGCCACACAACTTGTAAACGTGCTTAAGTATGGTGCACTCCCTGTACCACTGCAAATAGCAAGTTTTGAAACAGTGTCACCGACACTCGGTCAGGATGCTATCAACAGAAGTATTCTCGCGGCTGTGATTGGACTAAGCATTGTGGTTTTATTCATGCTGTTGTACTATCGCTTGCCCGGCTTGCTAGCAGACATAGCCTTAGTGCTGTACGCCATGTTTACACTTGCAATCTTCAAGCTTGCTGGTGTTACACTCACACTGGCGGGTATCGCGGGCTTCGTGCTTTCGATTGGTATGGCGGTAGACGCGAACATACTTATCTTCGAGCGCATCAAAGAGGAACTACGTGCAGGGCGACTACTCTCTTCAGCAATCGATATTGGCTGGAGACGTGCGTGGCCCTCTATCCGCGACTCAAACATTTCAACGCTGATTACATGCGCGGTGCTGTTCTTCTTCGGCAGCAACTTTAGCGCGAGCATCATTGTTGGTTTTGCCTCGACGCTGTTCCTGGGCGTTGTCGTGAGTATGTTCACAGCAGTTGTTGTCACACGCACCTTCCTGAATCTGCTTGTACCGACAGGCGTCGTCAATCATCCCGCGTTGTTCGGGCTTCCTGCTGGCTCCATTGCTACTGCCACCGCATCGTTGGCACGGCGGAATAGCACTGTGTAGAGGAGTATGTTGTGTTTAATCTCGTAAAATATCGCTGGGTATTCATTATCGTTTCGCTTGTGATCATTGTGCCAGGGCTGATCTCGCTCATCTTCACAGGACTCAACGTAGGCATTGACTTCCGTAGTGGTGCAACAGTTGACCTGCGCCCACAAAAGCAACTGAAGATTGAGCAGGTACGCGCTGCCCTCAAGTCGCTCAATCTTTCCGATCTACAGGTTGTGCTTGGTGATGCAGGCAATAACGCAACACAGGCAGGCAATAAAATCGTCTGGGTACGTCTCAATACACAAATTGATGGGACTGTACAGAGCGCAATCACCACAGCCATACAAAACAAGTATGGAAGTGCCGTCAAGCCACCAGCTTATGCCGACATTACAGGCACGGATGGCAAGCTCTTTACACTGGTAACGCTGACAGGGTTTACCAATGCTCCTCAAGTGAGTGATATACAGACAGTTCTCGCAAAGTTGCCAAATACAGGTAGCACGGGTTCGTCAGTAGCAAGCGGAACACCGGTTGCAACAAAGAGCGCAGGAACACCTGGACCAGGAGTGAAGGCAACGCCTACTGTTGCAAGTACGCCAGTAGCAACAGGTACACCTGTGAATGTTGTAAATGTACAGCAGGGCAGTTCGACACAAGTTGTAAGCCTTGCGACAACATCGACTATCAGCGAACAAGGTCTGCCAAAGGTGTACGCTGCGTTGTTGAATAACGCTGGTACCTATGTTGCGTTGAACGGAAACTATGAAGTGAGTGCATCGGTTGCGAGTGATACTATTCGCAATTCAATCTTCGCGGTCATCGCAGCATCGGTGTTGATTCTGCTCTACATCTCGTTCTCGTTCCGCAAGGTTTCTAAGCCGTGGCGTTACGGTGCATGTGCGATTATCGCATTGCTGCACGACGTGCTGGTGGTCGTTGGCATCTTCTCAATTCTAGGTTGGGCATTTCATATTCAGGTAGATGCACTGTTTATTACTGCTTTGCTCACGGTCGTCGGTTTCTCGGTCCATGACACGATTGTGGTGTTTGACCGCATTCGTGAGAATATGCAGCGTCGTACCTCTGAAACCTTCGATGAGGTGGTGAATGCAAGCCTTGTGCAAACACTCGCGCGTTCACTCAATACGTCGTTGACGGTTATCTTTACGCTGAGCGCGTTGACACTCTTTGGTGGCACAGGTAGCGTACATAACTTCACGCTTGCCCTGCTTATCGGTATCGTTAGTGGTACCTACTCCTCCATCTTCAACGCCAGTATGCTGCTGGTCATGTGGGAGAAGGGTGAGTTGAGCTTTGGTCGCCGAAGACGTATTGATGGTCCAAAGGTTATTAGCGAACGCGAACTTGCTCGCGCACGCGGATAAACATTACAAAAAAGAAGGCGGGTTGTGTCGAAAATGCATGCATTTTCGACACAACCCGCCTTCTTTTTTGTATACTAGGAGAAGATAGTGACACAACTTACATAAGAAGAGGAACAAATGCTAACAGGACTTGACCATATCATCATCGGGGTGAGAGATCTTGATGCGGCAACAGAGATATTTCGAGATAGACTTGGACTCGTACCAAGCGGTGGCGGCGTTCATGCAACAGGGGGTACAGCTAATCGTATTATCGTGATTGGCGATACCTATGTAGAACTCATAATGGTTCGTACACCAACCGAGGCACAAGCAAGCATCGTGGAGCGACTGGCAAGAGGTGAGGGCTATCTGAACTTTGTCTTATCCTCAAATGATATCCAGGCAGATAGTGAGGCAATGAGAGCACGTGGTGTCTCTCTTGTTGGACCAGAAAAAGGTTCATTGCGAGCAGGAGATGGTCGTGTACGAAGTTGGTCACGCATCAATATTGAACGCCCTGACCTGACACAACATTATCCGTTTCTAATTCAGCACGATAGTACAGGCGAGGAGAGACGTTCGCGTCTCGCTGGTTGGTCAACACCACCGGAGCATCCATTGGGTGTTACAAAGGTGCTGAGTACAACACTCGCGGTTGCAGACCTTGGCGAGGCAACGCAACGTTTTGAACGCATCTATGGCCTACAAGCCTCTGAACAATTTTCGGGTGAAGCCGATTCCTGGGATGCTATCCTTGTAGCATTTCGCCTGGGCGAGAGTATGCAGAGTTTCGAGTTAGCGACACCGCTACCCACCTTTCTTGATCCTGCCGATAATGCGGAATATTTGCCAGAACCTGGGGCACTTACACGATATCTTGGGCAATTCGGTGAAAGCCTGTGTCGTATGACGCTTGCGGTTGAGAACCTTACGGCATCACGTCGCTACCTTGATGCTCACAATGTCACCTATACCTACAAAGAGCATCCAGACTACCCGCGTCCTCTTCTTTGGATTGCGCCCGATCAAGCCTGTGGTGCGTCGATTGTATTGCACGAGTTCACGCCCGATTTGCCTGAAAGTAATCCATTGGTATTATAATTTAACAACAAAACCACCTGTAGTAGTACATAATCAACGTTCATTCGGTTGGGGCTAGGGCACCCCCTTGCGGACAATACTGTTCAAATAGACCATGCTCCTAGGGAGCACCCAGAACAATGAATTTCGTGGCGCCATTTCAGGAGAAGAAGGAGAAAGGGTTCCCCACGGACGCCCACAAAGAGGGACCAACGGACGCCCACAAGGGGCTACCCTACTCTAGACGACGTGCGTAGCACGCAGCAGAGTATAGTAGGGTAGCCCCTTGTGGGCGTCCGTGGGGAACCCTTTCTCCTTCTTTGAACAGGATTGCCCCTTGTGGGCGTCCGTTGGTCTCCTGCCAAGAGATGGCTCGTATTTGAACCGTCTTGCCCACAAGGGGCATCCCTACTACGCAGGTTCTGTAGAGGAGGGATGTCCTCATACGCGTTAACTTAAAGACTGATGAGTTTTAAGAAAGAGTATGCAAGAGATGCACAAGGTGTGTATTTAATGAAGATATGAAGCTTGAGCCAGTACTATAATCATTGCACGTATCTTCCATCTTGTACAATGAGGCGAAGTTTGCGCCTAAATACTTTCTCGAAAAGGTCGGCCTTGTCGTGCGCATGCTCTATCTCTGCGTCAAGATCGGAGAGAGAACGTATCCACAGGAGTAGTGTCCAGATATTTTCATCGCACTGTGCGGGTTCGGATGCGATATGTAGTACTCGTGCGTCATGGCTATAGTCAAGCGCGTCCGCGATGCGCAAGAGCGAGGCTAGCATGGAGACGCGTTTACGAGCACGTTTGCTGAGCATTGCGAACTCTTCATGATCGTTGCTAGGCAAAGCGCGTCGATGGTAGCGTGCGATACACGCGATCTCGTAACGTTCCTCTTTGGTAAAATCGGGAAGATTGGCGTCTTTTATCAAGCGAAATGAATGCTTATGATGACGACGTGCTTCAATGAGCATACCAGTATTATGTAGGAATGCCGCGCGTTCAAGCATACGTAAACTCTGATAATCTAAACAATGAAGCGAATGTGTTGCATCAAACATCTGTATAGAAAGACGCATGACTTGACGAGCGTGAGGCCAATCTTCCACGAGTAGCCCGCCGCTCAAGTGTAACTCTTCCCTCGTCGGCTGTATGTCTTGCCACCAACCTAATTCTTCAATTGAGTTTGACATCATTTGTAAGTTCCGCCTTCATCCACTAGTATATCTCATCAAATCTCATGCGTTTAATAGGTCGAGAACCTCTTGATGAAAGTTGCGTCCTTGCAACTGATCCCAATGCTCTCGAAACACTCTATACTGTTCCTCACGCTGCTGCCGAGTGTTCCGCAACAAGCGTTCTAGCCCAACGCGCTGTACCTGTGTAGGTGCTGTATGTGCGTCGAGCAGGTATGTAACAAGTTCCAGGTTGGAGATTAGATGTTTCCCTGCTTTCCGTTGAGCCTCCTCCGCTTGAGTGCGTCTATGATGTGCATTGCTGGTTCCATTCTGTTGTTGCTCTAAACACAGGTGCAGCAGGGCAACCATCACATCGCTATCATGTAATGCGCCAAGCTCTTCCTGTATTTGCGTGACCTCCTCAATAATCGAGGAACTCTCTTCGGGCAAGACATCGGAGAATATTTCTAGTGTGTAACGCAAGCGTTTGGCAGCGATACGAAGATCATGCAATTCATCTGAGCGTTGTGGATCATGTGCGTACTGTCCCCATGTCTTCATCTCTTCGAGGCGAGTACGAGCAATGATACGAGCATTTGTACTCGTTAATGTATGTGCATCGATGCCTGAAATTGCTCTAGCTTTTGCCACTCGGCACCTCTTCTTTCGATAGGCAGGCTTCTATTTGTCGCTTGAATACATGCTCATCGAACTTCTTGAAAAATGCTTCCAGGACACGTTGATGCTTCTCTCGATAGTTCTGCAAACGGTCGATAAGCCACTGTATGCCCGCTTGCTCTTCTATTGACGACTGCTGCACCTGGACCTGTAAATTCTGTATCATGACATCGGTGTCGCGGGCTTTACCAAGAACATCCGCAATTTTCTTTATGTTCTTGTACACATCCTGGAACGATTGAGGCACACAAATCGCTTCATATGCATCAAGAGTTGCGCGCAGACGCCGTGAGGCCACGCGCATCTTATGTACTGCCTCGATATCGTCATGCTTGAGTACGGCATCGCGCCATTCCAGGAGTTTTTCAGTACGATCTAGCAAGAGCTGGCGCCCTGACTGCGCGAATGTTTCGTGCAGCTTGTCCTCTTTTTCACCTATGCTGTTGTTATGACGATGATTTTCTTCTGACGTCGCAGGTTTATCCACGCGTTGTAACCACTGCTCTCCGTAACGCGCATAGGCTAATAATACTCCCTCACGAATTCCATGTGGACTCACAAAGATTTCGTCGAGGTGTAAGCGGTCCATCAGCGCGCGAATAACCAACGTGCCTGCTGGCAAGATACGTGCCCGCCCTACCGGTTGCTCATAGCGCTGCGCGATTTCTTCCGCAGATAATGCCTGTAACAAGCCCTCACAACGCACAATATCCTCCCGTGTCATCCGCATCTCATTCTTATCGAGATGAAAAGCCTTATGCGCAAGTTGGAGCAGAGAGTTAGCACTTCCTCCTGTTACAATCAACGACGGTGGGATACGTTTGATGTGCATGCCCTCAAAGTAGGTGGTGAGAAAGGTATAGGCAATGTTCAACTCATCACGTGTTGGCGGGTCCGAGGGAAGATAGCGATCATGCAACCAGCCGGAACCAACAGGGACGGAGGTGCGCCAGGTAATTTGGTCGTGTTTCGCGGTGATAAGTTCTGTACTTCCGCCACCGAGGTCCATCACGCCTAGTTGAGTTGGAGCATCCGGTTCTCGGCTGCGCTCATAGGTTGCGCCTAAGAAGGTCAAGGCTGCCTCTACCGTGCCTTCGATAAGGTGAACCTCTAAACCAGTTTCACGATGTATCGTCTCTATAAAATCACTGCTATTACTTGCCTGGCGAATAGCCTCTGTCGCTACAACGAAAATTGGAGAAGCGCTATATTTTTCGGCAAGCGCTTTATATTTCTGTAGTGTGGCAAGTGCAGCATCCTGTTTCTCATTCGAGATCGTCCCTGTCGTGGTCACGCTTTCGCCAATACGTACCAGTTCAACCTCATCGGCCAAGATATCCAGTGTAGTAGAAGCGCACCGTGCCACGACGATATGAATCGTATTGCTCCCAATATCTATAGCTGCGCTGGTAGAAGAGAACTGATTCTGCATAGAATAAGACTCCTAAATAGGATGCCAAGAGATGTTTTGTTCTTTGGTCTAGCATCAAAAAGATACATAAGTAAAGGACATCCTGCTTTACACGCAGCACAAGACGCGCTACAAGCACAAAATGGACTAGAGCGGACAGGCTGTACAACGATGTACGGGAAATCGACATAATTATATCATATCTGTAGGATAGGGAAAGGGGTCAGGGGGTCAGGAAAGTACTTGACAAGCCGCAACAGATACAGTAATATTGCAATGTCCACAAAGTATATTTGTGGTAACAGCATAGTAAGCCGCGATGGTGAAATTGGTAGACACGCAACGTTCAGGGCGTTGTGCCTTCACTGGCATGGGGGTTCGAGTCCCCCTCGCGGCACCCCCTATTTATAGGACGACCCCTCATGTGATTGGACTCATATCTTTGCAGTGACTGCAAGGTTATGCTTCCGATTTTTCCCTGCAAGGTTATGCTTCCGTAAAATGACCGCAAAAACATCTAAGGTTCTTCAACCTCCAATCGCAATTCTTTCAGCGTTTCGTGCCATATAGCAAGTGCCCCGGGTTCCCTCATAGATGCAGGTTCTGCAAGAAGAAGCCTCACGCGTTCATGACTAGGATACAATCCCTGCTCGTGAATTTTATACGTTGTCTGCTGTATTTCGTCAAATATCTTCTGCTTCCTCTCATTTCGCTGCTGCTTCCTGTATTTTCGATAACGCTCCGAGATTGAGTTACAGAGGTCTGGAAAGTGCTTACTGAGAAATGATGGATCGTAGTTTAAGTGCTCAGCAACTGCACTCATCGGGCGCGGTGGGTCTTTCTCTTGCAGCAATTCAGCAATTAATTTACCCTTGACCTTCTCAACATCTAAAACCCGATAGAACTTCTTGGTCCTTTCACCCAGATTAACGGCTATCTCAACTCCATTTCCTTTACTTGCTCTAATGCTCCTGCAATCCGAGGAGAACACCTGAAGGGGCGATATTTCAACAATTGAACAAAGTCGTAACAAAGAAGCTAATTGGGGTAACTGGGTCCCTTGCTTCCAATCGCGAATAGTCCTGCGTGATACTTGTAATTTCCTGGACACTGCAGAGACATTCCCATATGCCTCATCCATACACATCTCTACTATTTCTGCGAACCTCTCTTTCTGTAGTAACGTAGCTATATGTGGTGCATCAGCCAGCATTCTTCCTACTTCACCTGCTACCCAGCACTGCCACAGATAATCATCATTCACCACAGAGCATTGGAAACCTTGTTCCGATACTTCTCCCAGCCACAATTTACAAAAGGAACAGTATCCGGGTCTTGCATAAGGGGCAAGGAAGAATGAAACATGATTGCAGTGAGGGCAACGCATTTCCAGAGGGCATCGATGATACGCGCATACAGTAACAACCTCTAGCGACCAAATCAACGGTTCATATATCCTCAAATTGTGACTTCTCCACTCATCGTAGCATAGAGAGCACCATGCCTTCGTTCTGCGTATAAGATTTCGCGGTGACAGAACTTGAACCCATGGAAGCATGGTCAAAAAGTAGCAGTCTTGTTGCAAAGTTAAGCTCATCAGCAAATTAGCCCAATCGAAGGTTGAAGGATTCAGGCTATTTATTGCCGAAGCATCCTTCCAAAAAGCTGACCGATTGTTATCCTCCTTACTGAGGAGATATTCTCGACCAAAGAGAGGTAATAACTCACGAACTACCAAATCCTTCACGACAACACAATGTTCATTGGCTAATCGAGAAATATAACTGGTAAGGCTCTCCACTAGAGGAGTACACATACCAACCGGTTCCAGGCTGTATAGCCGACTACGCGGTATTCCTTCTAATGCACTGCTATTCAGCGGTATTTCTGGAAAGATGTTTCCAGCCATCACAGCACTTTCCCTTAAGGACACAACATATCACCATTCGTATCCCAATTCGTTCATCGCCTCCCTCAGTGCCTCACGCGCCTCGGGCATTCTAAAGCGTGCTGGTACGCCAATGATATCTCCAACTCGGGCAGTATTTGGACGGATCCCCTGAGAGTGAAGCAATAAAGTGGCCTGCTTGATTTCTTCTCGTATTCTTTGGATCCTTTTGTCCCGCCTTTCCCTACCATGATTCATATATCTTCTAGCAATTGAGCGACTTAGTTCAGGAAAATGCTGCCTTGTAACTACAGTAGAAACACCAAGCTGTCTTGCCGCTTCTCCTAGTGATACGACGTGTTCTTCATCAGTTAAGAAAGCCTCCAGTGCTTTCTGGATCTCACTCATATTTGTAGCCTCCCTGTAACGACGGGCGACTGCTTTGCACAAATCAGGGTAGTAATATTCGATGTTTTTTGCAGGGCAGTTTAATCGTCGGGCCACTTCTTGAACAGTTGGTGGTGGTTCTTCCGCTAAGGCTGCTTCTAGGGCTTGGCGGAGTTCGTCCTTGTTAGACAATCTCCAGTGCCGCTCAGTAATGGCTTGACAAAGTTCTGGGAAACGGGCATAGAGTACAGAGCTGGAGCATCCTAAATGACGTGCAATTTCATTCACAGACAGAGATACTTGTTCTGCGACCACCACTGCTGCTAATGCTTGTCGTTGAGATTCGAGTTCATTTAGTCGCCAATGACGTTCTATGATCGCTTTACAATGATCGGGGAAGTAATATCGAAGAATGGCAGCAGAACATCCCAAGCTGTGTGCAATTCCGCTAATAGATAGAGGAATATCAGCACTTCTCAATATTGCCTCTAGAGATTGCTGAAGTAGGGATAAATTTGGTTGGTGTTGTTTTGCTATAGCATGGCACAACTCAGGAAAATGCTTGTAAAGAATGGCGTCATCACACTCCAGTTGCTTAGCAACCTCTTGCATCGTTGGATATGGACTCTGATCACTCGATAACACTTCTTCCAATGCATTCTTTAAGTGTTGTAACTGGCGGTCTTTTTGTCGCTGATGCTGCATCGCAATTGTGCGGCATAGTACGGGAAAGTAATGATAGAGTGATGAAGCCGCAAATCCTAGTTGTTGAGACACCTCTACCATCGAGGGGTAACTATCTCCATCTAACACATTTTCAAGTGCCTTTTGTATCTTGTCTAAATCTTTCCGCTTTTTCTGCCTACCTCCATTCTTATTTTCTTCAGCAGTCCATATTTCATGCTGCATCTCCAGTACTGTATACTCACTCAACATGCCATTCCTACGACGCTCTACAATTGCACGACATAAATTTGGGAAATGACGGCGAAGTGATGTCTCCGGGTAATTTACACGCTTACCAATTTCCTTCAAACTTGGGATAGGTCCCTCTTGGAGAGCTAAGGCTGCCTCTAATTCTCGTCGAACATCATTCAGATCTATAACCTTGCATGTCCTCCTCGTAATGGCATGGCACATTGCAGGAAAATATTGATAAAGGGTTGAGCTAGTATACCCAAGCTTTATAGCAACCTCTTTTATAGTTGGAAAAGGCTCTTCAGTACTTGCTAGCACGCATTCTAAAGCTTGCCGTAGATCATCCACATCTACATATTTTCGCCGACCTCTTGTTTTCGCATACGTTACAGCTTCTGCTGAAAAAAGATACTTGCTATCAGACGTCTCCAAAGCCTTCTTCAAAGAAGAGCCTTTTCTAGTGACTTGATCCAGCGGTCGCTCCACAATTGTGCTTTTGGTAACCCTAGTAGGTACAGCCTTCGGTCTTGTTGACTTCTGAACAGCTTGCCATTCCTCGTATTTCTGCGAAATGATATGGCAATCATCGGGGAAGAGACGATAGAGACTAGAACTAGAGCACTCGAGGTAAAGCACAACTTCTCTAATACTTAGTGGAGGTTCTTGAGTAGTAGAGATAATCTTATTAAGAGCAAGCTTTATTTCAAATAAGTCTAGTTTTCTTCTATATCGCTGTCCAATTTCTCTACAAAGATTTGGGAAACGATATCTAAGTAGAGTAACGCGGCATCCTAAGTGCCGTGCAACTTCATCTAATGAGAGGTGCTTCAATTTATCTTCTACCAACACCCTCTCCAGAAATACTCTTTGATGATCTGCATCTAATTGTTTTTGATACCTTTGAGATATTGCACCGCATAGTTCAGGAAACTTGTGTTCTAGAACCCGAACTGGAGATTTTAACTGTTTCGCTACCTCTTCAATGGAAGGGAAAGGAAATTCCTCGCTCTTAAGTATCCCTTCCAGCTGAGACCGTAACTCTCTATCGTCCACTATGCAGAAGCCGCCTGCTAACCTCGTTCTCAAAGGGTCCACAGCCATTTCTTCCCCACCTTTCGTAAGAAAACTTAATGGGGATATACTTACACGTTTACACAGTTGTAACAACGCATTAAAATGAGGGAGGTGTGACCCTTTTTGCCAACCCCTTAAATTTTCACCACTCACGCCTAAGGAACGTGCTAAGGACTCAACACTACCTCCTGGTGCGCGTTCTATATAAGCAGTTATACCAGAGGCAATCATTTCTCTTCTTGGTGGATTCTCTAAACTAGGTGCAGAGGCTATTAGTTCACCCACTGCGTTACTAACCCAGTTGTCCCACTTCTGCTCCTCTGCATTCATCATTGTTTGTGGTATCTTCTCCTTATAAGGAGCAGTGCCGAGGCAGTGACCACAAGCAGGACAGTATCCAGGCTCTGACCAGTTTATAAGCAAAGGAACGGGCTTCTGGCAATCCTGGTAAGGACAACGACAAAGCAAGTCGCACTGATGTCTGGGGCACTTCACAATGACACAAAGTGTCCAAATTAGTGGTTCATAAAGCTCATCTCCATTTTCCACCCATTCATTGTAACATTCGGGACACCAAGTGCGTGTTTTACGCACTATACTGGATGGGTCAGCGATATTAGACCAAGTAAGCATTGTGAGAAATCTTAAGGTATTGGAGGAAGTTAACCACTCTAAAGCCTGCACCCAATCTTCTACCAGAGGTGTCATTCCATTTAACCCTGTAGACCCCTTTAGCCAAGCAAGACGGTTTTCTTGCTTTAAACCATTTGATATTTTGAGGTGAGGTAGTACTTCATGTAATATTAAAGCCCTAGGTTGCACACAATGAGAGTTCGATAAACGAGTAATATAGCTTGTTAAACTTTCTGTATAAGCTGTATCTATACCTTTAGGTTTAATGGGGTATAAGCAACTGCGAGGAGGTACAGAAATCTCTTTCTGACTTTCCGAGTCATAAATATTCCTTGCTTCAGTTGGCATTTTTTCTTCCTCCGACAGTATCCCGTTTGGGATTACGATCTCCTGGTCTTCGATCTTTTTTAGGTTTAGTTGTAGCCGTTTTTTCTCTTCCTTCTTGCGTTTCCTCACTATCTACTTGAGTTTGAGCCTGAGTGTCCTTTTTATCTTGCACTTTTTTCTTTTTATCTGCTTCTGGTACTACATTCAGAAATGTACGAAGTTCATTCAGTTGTTCATCAGTCTCTCTGAGAACTCTTTCCCCGTCGGCAATTTCACGACTCATTTGCACCAAATCTTGAAGCGGCGGAGCACTCTTTTCTAGCATCTCTTCTGTAACAATTTCATCTTTACTATTTAGTGCCTTAACCAAGACACCATTTAACATAGTTTTCAGCACGCCGATGCAACCAAAAGTCTTCTCATAAAAGTAATCCTCGAAGGATAAAAAATCGGGGGATTGAGCGAGTGGGAAGTGTTCTTGAAACATCTGCAACACACTAGCAAATGCATCCAAGTCATCTTTGATATGATTACTATACCGTGAGAAATGGATGTAAGTGCTACGTTTGCAAAGTTGAGCACTTAAACGCGCTAATTCAAGCAGTTCATACGTCCCAATTAATACATGTATTGTTCCTGTTGTCTCGGCCAGAGATTTGATTGTATCCATTTGATGGTGCGAGTTACGTTCACTCCCTGTCCTTCTTAAATGTTGAGCCTCATCGACAATAACTAATTTTGTACCACGGTGATGTAAACATGACTCAGCTGACCTGCGTAAAGCTGCCTCTGTGCGGTGTGTACTTGTAATCTGTTCTCTTCCCATAGACATTTTTCGTATTTCATAATTGACCTTATGGTCAATAAGCGGCTCTTTTGCAGCTATGAGGAGACGAGTTATATGTTCTCTCCATTCATAGTTCCTTGATGAGGCGATAGCCTCCATGCTCACTACAGGCAAATAGCCAGGATCCTTCAGCATGGCCTCCCTCTCAAGTTCAAGTATTTTCTTTTCAATGCGTGAGCTTAATGTTGTCTTTCCTACACCAGTCGGACCATAGACAAGAATTAATGAAACACCTGTAGGATAAAGGATAGCGTTCACTAGTTGATCATCCACATCTAGAAGTCGATCATGACCAAAAACTTTATTCTTAAAGTATGTAAAACGCGCTTCTTTCGATTGCAAGAGCAAATCTTGCGGGAATGTCTTTTTCTCAGCATCCATTAGTAGTCCTTGTATACTTTTAAGTTTCGCGTTCTCTTTTGTGTGTCTGTGCTCGTATCCAACACAGAGGCTGGACGTTCCCCATTAAAAGCTTGAGTTGATAAGCCAGAATGATTATCACCCTCTTCATGAATTGGTACACCATTAATCGTGTCTAGTACACGCTTCGCTTCTGCATCACACAACCTCTGTGTAAGCAGTATTTCCGCAGCCTCCGGAGTTCTTAGAAAGAGGGCTAGCGATTTCTGAGTTATATTGAATTGTTGTCCATGCCGTCGATTACGTTGGCGTAACTCTTCAGAGGCAATCTGTATTTCCCGCTCAGAGCGTCCCTTAAAGTCATGACGGTAGTCAGAAATGCAAGTTTCCCACTTCTTATTGACATAAGCATAGGCCACGCTCGCATCGAAGGGGTCATAGCGAATTGCTACCCGAGTTTTTTTGACTTCGGAACGGTCAAAAACTTTTGTCCAATAAGAAATGTTATTAATTTTTACTACGCCAGCGTTCTGAACTTTTGCAGTCCCTTTGGAGGTCGATGGAAACGTGTCTTTGATAAAATCATCGTCATACTCGATGCGCGTGTGTTCCCTAGTGCCATGCATTACAACCCCTGACGCGAAAGCTTCAGATGGAGACTGGCCCAGAGCAGGATGCTCTCTCTTGTCATAGAATTCGTAACACCATAAGCACAAAGCTCGATAGAAGCTCTCAAAGGTCCAGATAGCGAGTTCTTTTGGGTTCACGTCCTTTGTCACTTGGCGGACGTTTTTCATAATTTGCGTGTTTCCAATAAGATTGTGGATAAACTCGGTGTTTATGCTCCCGAATAGGCGTTCACAAACAGAGCCAAATCTCGGCTCACTTCCAGGTCTCGTCTTACGCGTACATGAATAGCGTGCAAGCAATGACTCAAAGTAGATGCTGTGGAATTCAGCACCACCATCATGTATCATTATTTGCGGTAAGCGATTATGCCTACGCACACACTCACGCATGACCATCATGCAAGAACGATAACTAGGTTTATCAAATGTCAAATAAATTGCCAGGATACGACGGGAATATGCGTCTGTGAGGAATGTCACCCATGGACGCCCCAAATTCTTTTTCGTATCGGGATGAACTAATTCTATTTCGAGTTGTGTGTGATCGATATGACCTATTTCCCAGGGACGGTCCCCATGCCGAGGTGACATATATTCCAGTACCCAGACCCACAATTTCTCGACATAAGCAGCTTTACGTCCCTGACGCTTTTTTGTTTGCTCATAACCAGCACACTTTTCGATCTCACGGATAAAAGTTTTGTACGAGACCGTAGGGACGTTCTCTCCGCATTTCTCTTCGAACTTACCATAGACAGTCGCTTTATTCATCTGTTTCAAATTTTGAAAATCTTTTTTTATAAACTCATCTATCAATTCTAAAGTATCCGCGCGAATTTTCCTACCACGATTTCCCCGATCTTTCGTTTTTGGAAGAAGCCCTACATAGCCATTTCCATATAACTTCAAAGCACTTCGATACATACTCACCCAATTCCATACGGTACGCTCAGACTCCGCAAAATCCCCAGCGTCTGCCTCTTTTTGGTCAACATCCATGACAACACCATGCCTGTAGTTAGCAACCTTCAGGTCTTCCCTACTAGCACCATTGAGAAGTTCCCTCGCCTTCCCAATTTCCATCGTACCCTGAACATCACTCTTTAAGCTCTTCATTGCGCCATGATTGATCAGCCCATAGAGTCTTTCATAAAGAAGTTCGGCGACAGATTGACGTTCATCCTCAGACATAAGAGTCACCTTGGTTTCGCCCAAATTGACAATCTTCCAGGGCTTATTGTCCCAAAGAACTATTGTTTCAGGGGCAATCTTAATGGTTTGGGCATTCATACTGGGGGTATGGGAAGATGTTTGAAACATGACAGAGAAGGCATCAGTTGTATCTTTATCTGGGTAGAGCCAAGCGTGTTTGGGATCTGCCAAGGCGGCAGTGTATAAATTGAAGTAGAGCATCTCTTTTGCTATAAGGATATTGATGTCATCGCTGTTTGCTTTGTCCGCGCGTTGCCTTAACTCTTGAAGAGTTATACCCGGCTCCTCTTTAACGATGTGCAACACCTGTTTTGCAGCTTCCTGGTTAGCAGAACAGTTTTCGTCACAAAGATACTGATCCAGGTATATAACGTTACGCTTAAAGTTTTGATTGATAGATGCGGAAGAGACTACCTGAAAAAAGAAGCCAAAAGGCTGAGCATATTTCTCACCAGGTGGGCAGTGCCATTTATCATCATCACCCCGTTGATATCGTTCTGGATGATCTTTTGCTAAGTGCCGCAATTCCTCCTCTGTCTTACATTCAACCCATCCAGCCTCCTCTGTCTTGATTACAAAGAAGTCGGGTGTATAGTTGAAGCCCACATGCTTTTCTTTACCATTCTTGTCCAAGACTAGGTAACTGAGCTTAATGAAAGGAGGTTGATCATAATATTCCAACACATCCTTGTTGTGCTCAATTTGATAAATATATGGTAATTCATTCTCATGGCTTTCAAACTGAATAGTAAAGCCCATCTTGTTGCTAGGATAACCGCCACTCACATTCCCTCTAGCACTTTTCACACGACGAGATGGTTCTGAAGAACGGATACCCTTGATCTCCGTCTGCGCTTTTTCTAAAAACTCGCACCTTTCAAAAAGCTGTAAAAGTTCGTAGTCTTTGAGCATGATGACTCCCTCTTCAAGGTACACAGGAAATTGTTACCAATATAAATTTCGACTTTCGTTCAATCGTTGTTTCCCTAACTCAATATTCTTATTCTGCCTATTCATTTTCTTCTCACTACTCAACACGGTAAGTTGTCTAATTGATATAAATAACAAACATATATCAAAAAACGCGCAAAATTCTATATTTAGCGTTTTTAGCACTTCTGTCATATACATGCTTGAGAACTACTATTTGCTGATTAAGACAAACATTTCAGATTGGTAGTACACTCAAATAAGAATCTAAGCTGGGCATTTCTCTCCCAGTAGATATCAGCAGCCAAGAAGCGTTATTGCTAAATGATCATGTACAACCTATATGTTTCATTAACTTTCAACACCTTAGAGGTGCCTTCCACTTGTCTAATCTTATAGCAACCCTTTCATCAGTAAGTTTTGTAGATGCTAAACCATTGAACACGAAAGAATCTTTTCTTTTCCCTGCATCAGCACGTCCAAAGCTATAGTTCAATTTGATAAGAGTCAATATGTTCAATAAGGTACTCCATCATATCGAACGGAATCTGCTTTGGTTGACCATCTCCACGGGATAACGTCTTTTCATAAAGTGCTTTAGTTTCTGCTTCCGTTGCTCCTTTCCTTGCTACATATACGATTTCTTCAAGATTTCTTTGTGCTACTGTTGAGTCACGATATGCTCCCAAATAGCCACATGGCCCATCGACTATTGCCCATATTTGCCATAAATTTGTTTCTGGATGCTTGACTATTCCACCAGATACTTGACCCATGCATCGTGGTTGATCTCTTTTTGTAGGACTGAATGCTTGAAAATATGTTGAATAATCTTTTTTTGCTTTTAGACCACCTTCTATCTCCTGAAGTGTTTCTTCAAGGGTAAAGGGATACTCCGGACAAGGAATATACAAACCGTCTTTCCAGAGCAACAAAACAGTATTAGCAATGTTCATTGCACTTTCCGTCGAAAGCTGATTGGAGCCGATGACAAAGATATAGGTATACTGAGCAAGAAGGAATTGTGCTACAGTAGGACTCGCCTTCATCTCCTCGATAAGAGGAATTACTTCCTTCTCCGCGCGATGGATATAGACAACCAGTTCCTCCGGTTTCATTTCTTTCAACCGTTGCGTAGAAGAATTATGGCTCCAAGTCGCTTTGAAGCGGATGTTCTTCCGTTTGTTTTGCTTTTTCATGGATGTTCTATGACCTCACGTTCTAAAATATTATCAAGAGGCTATAGAGACGTTTTGTCGGAGGTGTCAGATACCTCTTCTAGTAACTCTCCTGGTAAAACGCCTAACGCTTTCGCCAATTTCCCAAGCGTCTCAGTGGTTATCACATGGTAGGGATTTTTATACATCCGCTTGACTGTGTTATATGCCACATCGGCATCTCTTTGGAGCTTTCCCATGCTGAAACCTTTCTGATTGGCAACTTCTTTTACCCGCAAACGTATTGCCATTGACCACGCCTCCATCTAAGTTCAATTGGATTGTAGCAGTCCTTGCTTCCTGACAACACTAGGCAGCAAATGTCTCACTCGTGTATGGGGCCTTAGATGTCTATCATCAGAAGGCAATATTGACGCTTTGTTGACTGATGCAACACCTAGGATAAGTGTGGTTAAGTATTAGCATTCCAGAGAAGATAAGCACTCCTCACCAATAAATGCTCGATCACAGTTCCTCTTTATCCAGTAAGAGCTTTATGAACAACCACCCCAGTTTCCACCTCGACGCTGATTATGGTCAATCCTATATGTTGAGTTACAATCATAAATTGCTTCCAACGCTATTTTGCAAACACTATTCTTTAATAACCATCCCAAAATCAGCTAAATTGTGCCTAACTCACTGCACTAACACGGCCTAGGTAAGAATTTGAGCACTGCTTTTCTATAACCGAAGGATAGCTGTTGCATAACATTTATAGGTTAGCCGATAAAAGTAATTATAGTCTTACCTTCAATAATTAAAAAAATGCAGATACAAAGGTACTTTCTCAAGAAATACAGGGAACGAATAAGCTATACGCATGAGTGAATATCATAGTCGCCCTACCATACCCGATTATGTCTCAATAAAGGAGGCTGCAAAGCTTCTAGGCATTTCGGACAAAAGAGTGTATGAGTATGTTGATGAAGGACGCCTTCCTAGTATGTGGGCTGCGGATGTCATCATGATTCCTTTGGGAGCGGTGAAAAGTTTCAAAAGGAGAAGTTCGGGGCGCCCACGTAGAAATGTTCCAACATGGAGAGTATCCTCCGGTGATAACACACAATTTACAACCTCTATATTTGTGCGAGTACGAGACGATCAGCAAGATGTTCTCCTGCAAAGGTTGGAAGAAATACGGCAAAGGGGGCAACATAATTTTCCTGGAACAGTGGCAAGGTTCATTGTAGAAAGTGAAACTATCCCTGGTCAAGTGGAAATCTCCTTGGTTTGGCGAAGTACAGTAATGCCAAACGAGGGAGAGCGAGAACTGGCTCTAGAAGCATTTAGACAGGCATTAACCGATGTGCTCGATTGGAGTACAGCTCAATATAATAGAGGTAAAGTGTTGATGCACACATAGTATCGTCCTTTTCGGGAAATAATTTGTTATAGAGAGTTCGAACGTTTGCATTGACATTTTTTGCGATATTTCATTGATTGAGAGAAAACATTTGACAATGTCAGATAGCACGCCTTGTATATTTTGGCCCCAAGACATAGGGCCTTATGAAAGAGAGTTATCCAGTCTCTACTGCGACCTTGATGATCTTGTTAGTGCTCTAGAGACGCCTTTAGTGGTACAAAAGCACCTCCTTAACATTCCAGATTATCCAAGTGCAGTGCTACCTAAGTTACGCTACCGTGCGTATCTCCTAGTGATGATAGATTTACTACGTCAAGGATGGTGTCTTGAGTGTCGTCATGGACGTATTTATCTCATTCCGCCTTCTTGGATCGAAAGCGTTAAAGGTCTTGAAGCAGTACAAGCACAAAAAGCTACTATTCGAGTTTCTCTCGATTACGAACGCCTGGCTCAGTTGAGGAAACCATCTGTACAAATCTTTATTAGAAAAATGGAACGGCAGCACGTCTTCAAAGGACAATCTATGTCGATTTTCTCGCTTTATGCAAATGGAGAACAGTTGGCACAAGACTTACGCGCTGTTCGAGATTCTTCCAACGAATTAGAGCAATTCGAAGCAGTTCGTAAAGTTATTCAACCGTATTTACAACAAGTAACACTAGATGGTCGCTGTGAGCATACTGGGTTTTTCTTAAACGACATTTGGCGTTATGTAAGATATACTTGGGCTATACCTTACAACTCCACCCCAGGACGTAATATGTTTTATCTTATAAGAGATGCATCTCGCCCTTTTCATCCGATAATTGGTATTGCAGCACTTGGTAGTAGTTTGGTGCAACTTTCAGCACGAGATAACGTTATTGGTTGGTCGTTGCAATCTACACTCAAGCGTATTGATAATACACGGTTTACGACAGAAGACGCTAAGAAAATAGTGTACATGCTTAGATCAACGCTTCAAGCTTGTTTAGCGGACGTAAGTACGATGGATTTTGATTTAGATAGCAATGAACTTACCAATCCTACAGATGAAGTAGTAGATCGCTTAAAGATCGTCGCTAAAAACGCTCGTGAAAAGCGCATCTCGCTTTTACAGATGCAAAGGAATTTGCTTAAGGTGTCTGAAAGAGATGATGCCTTTCTTTTCTCGAACGAGACGGAAAATAGTATAGAAGACACTACGTATATTGAAGAGCAAGCTAATTATCATCTTTTCAAGCACAAAAGGGCACTGGCACTTCTCTCGCTACTAAGTGCCAAAATTGCTCTAGACAACTGTACATCTGATCTTGACTCAGTAGAAGGACTCCGCTCATTTGTTCGTGATCAAAAAGGGAAACATGCACTTCAGACGCTTATACGCGAGAACAAAAAACGTAGAGTAGGCATAAATATGATGGATATCATCGTTTGTGGTGCGGTTCCTCCTTACAACTTTCTCTTAGGAGGTAAGTTGGTTGCTATGTTGATGATTAGCCCTCAAGTAGTATATGATTATAAACAAAAATATAAGCATTATAAAAGTGATATTGCATCAAAAATGAAAAACGAGTCAGTCTCTAAAGATCCAAAACTTGTTTTTCTGGGAACGACAAGTCTCTATCACAGTGGTAGTAGCCAGTACAACCGCATAGCCATCCCTTTACCTGATGGAAAAAATCAGTTGAAGTACGAGAACTATGGAAAAACATTAGGATTCGGGTCTGTTCACTACTCAGAGGAAACCATCAAAGCACTTAAGGAACTTCAAGAGCAAAAAGAAGATGCAAGATTAATCAATAATCGCTTTGGAGAAGGGGTAAATCCCAAACTTCGACGGGTTAGGACTGGACTAGCTCATATAGGTTTAGAGAATAGTGAATATTTTCTTAATCATAGATCAAAAAGAATCATTTATGGAACTCCATTAGGAAAATCAGCCTACGATTTTCTACGTGGCGAGAGTGAGGACCCAGAATACTTTTTTGACCTCAGTTCAAAAGAAGCTATCGAAAGTGACACACGGTACATAAGTGAATACTGGATGAAGCGCTGGCTTCTCATGCGAATAGGAAATCAGCAGGTTTTAGATAATGTGTCTTCTTTTAAGAAAGTAGACATTGCATTATCAGTTCATTTTGATGGCAAGGTAGATATCCCAGAAGATGTGCAGCAATATGCTCTTTTTGGAGGTACTTCATTATGACAGTGCAACCTATATTTGATGGTATTGCAGAGTTTTACAACGGCTACAATGCCGTAGCAGAAAGGGTTGAGAAGAATAAGCTTCAATACATGCATATACCTACTTCCCTAGATGCAGAGCTAGAAGCATGGGTCGGAAACAAATACGACGTTATACTTACAGGAAACCCTGGAGACGGTAAAACTCACCTTATCAAAATTTTAGAAGATAGGGGTCTACTTACTTCAGCCTACGTAGAAAGAGATGCAAGCCAGAGAAATACGGAAACACTTCTTAGAACATGGAGCCTGAAAAGGCAGGAAAATGTTCCCTTTGTACTTGCTATTAACCACGCTCCTCTTAGAAATTTGGCTACCGATGCACAAAGCTATCAAGCGTTGGAGCATCTTACCAATATATCGGAGGAAATTGATAACACTGTCTACTACAACGAAGCACTAAAAAGTAACCTACAACACACTGTGGTAGTTGACCTTAATCAACGGGAGATCGTCACATACGCGATTATCAAGAATATCGTTGACAAGTTATGTGCTTCAATAACAGCATCACCATGTAGTGATTGTCCCCCTCGTAAATGTCCAATTGAATACAACGCATCCGCTCTGCTGAACGACACAATACTGCACAATTTGGTAACGATGCTATCTCTCGTCACGCGAAGAGGCATCCACACGACGATGCGAGACCTTCTAGGTTTGCTCACCTATATTCTCTTTAGTGACAAACCGTGTGCAAAACGCTGGCAAACCTTTAGAAATGATGAAGGAGATACAGTTACTCCGAATTTCGAGGACTATACGTATTATAATCTTCTCTTTAATGGGCGCAATCACTTATTTGACGCCATCCGTACAACTTTTGACCCTGCAAACTCCTCTGATGCTGAGAGTGATTTTGGCCTGTGGAATGGAACTATACGCAATGGATGGCTGATCTCAGACCCTGTAGTAACTTCTCCTAATACTCTGCAGGAACTACGAATCCTCAAAAGACGCTACTATTTTGAGCATCAGCATGACACTGAGAAACTGCTACAGCACATGCTCTCAGCAATGGAATACCGTTTCAATGAGTTGATAGAGGGAAAATTTGATATTCCCAGCGAAGTAGAAAACCTTATTGCTATGATTAATACACTCTACGCACCAACACGTGCCAACCAAAATACTGAACAACACTACTATCGGTTACGCTTGTGGAACAGCCATCGGTACTCCACCGGTGCCGCACCAGGTTACTTCGCAATGCGCTCTGTATCAGCAGACAACCTCACGATATACAGACCTAAAGCAAACCCTCAAATCGCCAAAGCAATGGAGATACGTCAAGATCACGTACTTCTCGCAATTCAGGGATGGGAATCAGGGGACCCAGGGCTGCGCATTGACTGGCCGATGTATCAAGCGTTAACTGCGGGACAACAAGGAACACCTATTGACGTACAACCATTTTACATTCTTCGCCGTCTTGATCTCTTCTTACGAAGTCTGGGTCCCGAAGCTGGCGGTCAACGGCATATCGAAAACGTAGAATGGAGCAATCATAAGAAACGCACGCTCGTTCCTATTCGTGTCAATCGGACTGGTCAGAGTTACGAGGCTGAGAGGTAGGCATGGCACCTAATATTAATTTTGAGGACGTGTTCTTCGATAAAATGGTTGAAGAAACATTATTTTATAGCCCTAAAATAGAAATGAAACCTGTACATCTTGCAAATGGGTTGTTTCGGGCTGTTTGTGGAAAGTTTGCAAAGGCAGACACTCAACATGAAGCAGTTTATCCTAAGGGGTACCCTGATTCAAATGTAGATGAGCAAATTCGAGAAGTACTCAATAGTATTCTATCCGCTGACAGCACGTTGTTCAACAAGGCTCGTATGTCGAGTTACACGCTAAGTCATGTGAGTCATATAACTAGTGATGACCACGACCGAGGAACGGGTGAATGGCTCCACGCTGTTCTCTCTCACGATGATGGAGATGGACCCAGTCCAGCGTTGGCATTGCTCGATGAGTTGCTAAATCAAGATAATCGTCAGCGAAGTGACGAAATTTCTGTTTTAACACTTCCTCTAACAAAATCCGATTTTGAGTTGAAAAACTTTAACGCTCATCTGTCAAGTAAACATCCAAGTAGTTTAATGGTGAATGAAAAGGGGGCTTTCTGCGATCCACTCCTGTATGCCATCCGGACAGGTTTTGACCACATTGCAGAATACGATAAAGATACAGGACGCTATAGCGGCAAGCTTGATACACTGAGACGTTTAGTGACATGGGGCTGTTTTTCTATATACTTACACCTTTCAAATAGTGGTTTTCTTAAGAGAGATAGGCGTGTTCCTATGATGCTATGTATGACGGAAACTCCTCGAACTGCTCTTCGGGAAACTAGTAATCAATCCTATCATTGGGTCAGTCGCTCAATCGACAAGTTCTTACGGACATCGATACAATCCATGATTGATAAGATGGCAGAAGAAGGTACATATGGCTCCTGGGAAACGGATGATGATATTGAACAGCTGATTGAAAATATGGCGTGGAAACCGACTAGAGGAGGAATGAGACAAGCGGAAGAGCGATTAGGAAAGTATAATCTACAATGCCATCTTTTTTACGATAGCTATCGAAGTGATACGGCTAATCAACCTCCTCGTGTCGCATTTGCTAATGCAGCAGCAGATATGGTTGATCAGATTGTAAGTTCGAGGCCAAGCTATTTTGCTCGCAATCTCGGGACTCGCATCGGTTTGCTATCATCAGGGACTCACGCTAGGAAGCACTATATGCCCACACCGGATTTGCTAGAAGTACTAGTTCGCTCGAGTGTGCCCCCCAAAGAACAGTGGACAATAGACAAACTTGCGCGTTACTGGGCTGATCAATATGGTCTACTCTTCGGTGCTTTAGGAGATGAAAATGATAGATTGGCAAGTTGGGGTATACGTACCGTTGATGGTTCAAATCTCTACGATAATGTCGATAAGCTTGCCACAGTTTTGGAAATGAGTGGTTACGCACAGCGTTACGCGGATGGAGTTGTTGTTGTCTCGGTGAGGAAGTAAATTTATGACTATAGAACAAACGGCATCAAGTTTAATCGCAAATGCAATATTACAATACATTCAAGACAAAAATCCTCGTTTTGGGCTTCTAGTGCGTAACCTTCCGTCATTCGACACGATAGCTTTATGCGATGGTTTTAATACTGCACTAATGCAACAAAAGCTACGCCTTGCTCTAGTAGGGTTTGAGAATTCTAGTATTGAGGGATATCCTCAAATCTCGATAACTGTAGAAAAAACGGTAGAGTGGCGTAACGATCCGTCTATCAATGTCCCAATCATCATAATACTAAACCCGCGAAAAACGCAAGAGAAAGTCCATTCACTAGAACTCTTCGATCTCTTCCAAGATGTAGACTTGAAACGATATATTTATGCATATGGGATGCAAACCGGCACCAATGAACAGAAAGCAATATGGGAAACACTAAATTCTTCTGCAATAACACGTAGTATTCCCTTGGTTGCGACTCAGGTAATAGCTTACTATGAAGCCCTCATGAGAAGTGTTTCACCAGGTGCTGCTCTTCCGTATCTCGGTCTCCTCCGTGATCCAGAAATAGGCAGTTTGATAAACAATCATAGTGAATTAATTGGCAGGCTGAAAGAGAACCGGAGACAAGTACAAATACTACTATCACTTGAGAAACAAGATTATCGAACGTTAGCGCGTGCATTTGAAAGTGATAAAGTAGATCAATATCGTAAAACATTTGTGCATATCCAAGAGTTTATCCAGAATCCAACACATGAAGAGCTTGAGAAGTTGTCATTAAACGAGGTAAAAAGCCTCTTCGACGCTCCATCCAAAGCTCCCGTTAGCTCTCAGTCTAAAAGTAGGGCAACATCTACGACATTTCCTCGAAGAACTGATCCCGTGCCTGACGAATATGTTATCGAACAGTTATTGATGAACAACGATCTTGAACAGTTGCAAGACGTGAAGGACCTCGTAGACAGTAGAGTAGACGCGTTTCGTGAAGATCCTGATGGTGATCAAGCTTTCTCAGAAAAGGGGCTTGGGGAGGAAAAGACTCGGTTAGTGAGCGAAGACCAAGAACTGAACTTTCCGCTTCCACTAGAAGAACAGCAAAAACATCCACTGGAAGATTTAATGCGACTTTGGGTTCAAACTGATCACTGGGGTGGACTCGCCTATGGGGAGCCTTCGCTCGAACCAACACTGCCAATTCTCAAGATTTTTGACAGTTCTACCGTGCTACACTTCAAGCCTTTGCAACCGTTTAAAAAGACTGATGATGAAGGGAAAAATCCTAGTCTAATCGATCTCTTTAAAGAGTTAGACGCTGTCACAGGCTCCGTAGAAGCACACAATGAAGATTTGCAAAATCTCTTTAGTAGTCTTAACAGACAACGTTCCGAGTTAGCGGTTTATCGGACTCTCTTCCTCTATGATCCCGTTGTAGCAACTATTAGTCCAGTGCTCTTCAAAAAAATCGAAGAGTACGTAAATACGTATGATCAACTCGCAAATAAACTACAGAACATCTATAGCCAAGCAGCGGAGGGTTTCCATGATACGATCGAACGAGCGGTTGCTCAATTTCTCGCACTTGACGTAGTCATTATAGATCGGATTGGCAAAGAGTCGGCCCTTCTAACAACGCTACATCCACTTCATCTTTGGAAGTGGATCGAGTTGGCTCGTCGTCTTAAAAACAACACAGAAGTCCTTAACCCGCTTGAGCAAGCAACAGTATTAAGTTCTGTGAAGAATATACCGACAATATTAAATACATTCCTCCTGCATGAGAAAATGTTTCAACCCGAGCGACGTCTCGAAGAACCACGTTTAGTGTTTGCGGGAGAAATTCGTAATTCTACCAATGAAGGTAATGTTGGTATCCCTTTTTACGAACCTATTGCTCATCAAATATTCACAACAGACGGTCTCGATAGAATGGAAGAACTCTTTCGTAGTTTTCTAGCTCTTTACCCTCCAGCACGGCTAGGCTTAGCAATAACCCTGATCGATCCACCAGCCTTATTTCCCGTCCTAAAATCCCTAGCAGCGTTAGAAGTTGACAAAGACAGTCAAACAACTCTACTTCATGGAGCACGAATTACAGTATATCGTACTGATCCAGAAGCATTAGCTTATGACCTATGGACAATGGCTGATGAGGAAGTTCTCAATTTATTTAGAGAAAATCCGCGGTGGACATTCCATGTTGATCTCACCCATATCGACTATACGCAGATATGTTCGAATATAAAAGCACCTTGTCATATTACTTTGTTGTGTGATCCCTCTACAACAGTTGTCCAACCAATCTTTCGTACATCCGAGGAGCAGCCTAACCCCTTCGTCATACCAATGCAGGTAGCCTATGACCCTCTTCGCGATACAGTTCGCTTCATTCAATCACCAGTAAACGGTGTATTTGATGCTTATATGAAGGTGCGTAACAGCCTCACTGGTGAGTTGCGACGCCTCACCTTTGGCGTTGGCAGCAAACCCAAACCAGAAATAAAAGAGCAGCATCTAAGAAGACTGTCCGAAGCAAGCACATGGTTGATTATCATGGATAGGCTCCATGGAACAGCAGAGTTACCATCACTCGGACAACGTATAGCGTGGATATCTGCTAGTACGCGCACATTAGCTATTTATACCCAGGATCAAGAACGTTGGCGAGAACATCTTGAAGATCATTTGCAATCACTTTCGATAAAAATAAATTGGAAACTCCTGGAAAAGCATCTTCCAGATGTTTTAACCATCTTTCCAAATGGACTGCTTTCCACAATTGAAAACGTTCTTCCAGAGGAATCCAAAGCAACACATAAAGCGATTCGTCAAAACAGCGTTGAGAAACTGCTCGGTGTTATAACAGCACTTTACTGGTATAAGCGGGAACATCAAACAGCAATCCTAATAAACATTGATCCCGAACATTTCCACGATTGGTTTGGAGACGAAAAACCTTTTTCACTCAAAGGGAAAGATTACTTCTTGGCATCATGGTACGAGCAAGATGGCTTACACTTTGATCTTATTGCAATTGCTTCGGTAACTGAGAGACCACCTTCCCTTGATGCCGAACAACCACATTTAGAGCGATTGCAGAAATTTGCACGAACGCTAGAGATGTTATTCTCTCCACAAGCAGAAGATTCTCTCCTAGCACCAACAAGACGAGAGCAGATTCGTGAAGATATGAGTTACGCCGTTTTTACACCATCACCACCGATTATATCTTCAAGACAACAAACAGAACGAACAGCTATTAAGGCTGAATGGACGAAGATTATCAACAACTTATTCTCGGCGTATCGTCCATTCATCAAAGTTCGAAGTATTAGGGTAGCATCTCAGGAACTAGAGGAAGTAGGCATCCAACTGTTAGAAACTGACACTTATAAAAGTGATATAGTGACATTATCAAGTGGCCTTTTGCAAACCGCGCTGGAAGCGACATTCCCGACGAGTCCAAACTTTCCAGCCGAGTATGACCTTGCTTCACCAAGCCAACCTACGCAAAAGTCAGACGAAATAGTATCTAAGAAGTTCCCGGCCGTAGACGTCAACAAAGAGCAAGATAGTAACGCTACAGCAAAAGACATCGAGAAAGAAGCTATAGACCAGCAGGCTGCACGCCTCCGCAGCGCGTTGATAGGATACGGGATTGCGATAGCGGCAGTGGATACGGAACGTACGCAAGTTGGGCCAAGAGTGATACGATACTGGGTAAAACTTCAGCCTCCGGCGGGAAGATTAGCAGAGGTACAAAAGTTTGCGATTGACTTGGCACGAGAAATGAGCAGCAAAAGCGTTCCTATCATAGACAACATCCCCGGTCAACCATATATAGGAATTGACTTAGCGCGAGAGAATCCGCAAAATGTTCCCATAGCTCCAGCACTAGATGAGTTGCCTACAGATCAATCTAATAAGCTACTTCTTGCAATAGGAGTGGATCCTGCGGGAAACAGAATACAATGGAACTTTATGAAACCACCGCACATGTTAGTCGCAGGTACTACTGGTAGCGGAAAGACAATGTTTCTTTCAACTTTGATTATGAGCTTAGTATGGCGACACTCACCAAAGGATGTAGAACTCTTGCTTGTCGATCCCAAGCAAACGGACTTTGCCGTCTTTGGGCAACTTCCCCATCTTCGTGAAAGGAGGGTACTCTATGATCCTTTAGAGGCAATTACTGCATTAAAAATGCTTACAGAAACAGAAAGGCCCCAAAGAACTGCACTACTACAAGAGGCGAATTGTCCCAACGTTCTCGAGTACAACCGACGTATGCCAGAGAAGCGACTCTCTGAGATAGTCGTTGTCGTCGATGAATTTGCAGATATCATGCTCACCCTGTCAAAAAGTGATCGTGAGGTCTTCGAACGGCAAATAAGCCGCCTTGCCGCTACAGGACGTTCAATTGGGATACATCTCGTCTTAGCCACTCAGCGACCTACAACAGATATCATTACAGGCACGATCAAGGCAAATATACCCACACGCATATCATTTCGTTTGCCGTCTAGTATCGATTCAAAAACAATTCTCGACTTTTCCGGAGCTGAGCATCTCTTGGGACAAGGTGATATGTTAACTTTGTCCGACGGAGAAATTCAGCGACTCCAGGGATATTACGCCCCTTATGAGGAAATCGAGCGGTTACTCAAGCATCTAAGTGGAGAGGTTTACTAATGGCTACGACAAGACTTCGCGGAATTGAATGTCCAGATCGAGTATTGATACCAGTAAATCAAAGCAACTTACTTGACGCAGTTACAGCTATCACTACTAAGAGGCAACATGCAGATATACAAAAAATTGTTCTTTCGATTCAGCACAAACTAAATATTGCGATGTACCAAGCGGCATTAATATGTGAATTGAAGCCCGAGGATTTCAAATCATTTGAAGAGCGGGTGAATGCAATCAAAAAAGCAGAACAGTTCTCCAAAATAGATTATAAGATTTTTTCATATACAATGGGTGATATTGATGAGTACTTACTGATTTTGTCATTTCTCATAGAAACACTTGCAGCTACCGTTTTCTCATTATTTGATATTTCTGGTAGCTTACTTAATCAGTTGTACCTGCTCGAAATGAATGAAAGGGATGTGTCTTTCCATAATGCAATGAAGCAATTAAAAACGAAAGTAAAAATTGATGTTAATGATATTGTTTATCGACTACTATACAGCTACGATGCTTCCCCTGACGAGCCTAACTATGCTAGTAACGCACTCAGAGAGATCACATGGGTAAAACCAATGAAAGAAATCAGAAATCGTACCACTCACAGACCAATAACTGATGTCTGTGATATCGCCTCTCGTAGAGATGTATATGCAAAAGTTTATCAAGAGCATCCAAAACTTGAGTTTATTATAAACAATAACATAGTATACCCGGATAAGAATCTGTGTAGTTTTGCAAGGGAAGTTTTCAACGGAGTTGAGGAATTTGTTGAAGATTTTTTCTTTTTTCTCACAGAGGCTATTCAGCGAAGTGAGAACTTACCTATCTGGACTGCACCCATTTGACCACCAATAGCAAAAATCAACATCGAACACAACCTGGTAGCCAGTATGATGGCACGATGGCGACAAAAATACAACCTGGGGCGACGCAGCATTTGCTCCTACTGAACCGACAGTTGCCAAAGCCTTGGAAGTCAAAGTTGCCGAACTGGAATGCTTCTGTGGACAGAGGACTTTGAAGAACGCTGTGTAAAAAACCCCTTAGGTATGCTTCCATCGAAGACCGAGGCGCGGTGATCCCAGGCTTCCAAACTCGGGAGAAACCTCTTATGTCCGTTCGCTAGATATGTAAAACGCTGCACGTCAATCGACGTTGGGACTACATCCATCAGAAGGGCAACACCAAGAAGGAGGCTGACAGGAAATTACGTGATGCCATCAAACTGATTGTCAAAGAGTTTGCAGGCTACGGATACCGTCGGGTCTCTCATGCATGAGTGCGTGCGGGATGGAGTGTGAATCACAAACGAGCACCATGAGAGATGCGAGAAGAGTTGGGGCTCGTGTCGGCACAAAACGGCGGTTTATATCACACTACGGACTCACATCATCCATATCAGGCCTACCTGTACAGGGTGCGAGGGATGCGGATCAAGGCACCGGACACGGTTTGGGGCACCGGGAGTTGTCTCCATTCGGCTTCCCAACACGTTTGTCTACTTAGCTTATGCACTAGATGTCTATTCACACAAATACGTCGGGTGGAAGGCATCTAAACGCATGAATGCTCAGGCTGACGGTAAATGCATCAGACATGGCGGTCGCACACCGTGAGGTAAATACGGGACTCATTCATCACAGAGACTCGTGGAGTTTAATACGCGAGTAGTCTCTACATCCAGTGTCCGAAAAGCAGCGGGGCGAAGGTGAGCATGTCGGAGTGAGCAATCCCCCACGACAACGTCAAGTCAAGGAATGTGATGTTGACCTTCAGCGTGGAGTCGTCCCAGGGGTTCAATTCATAACGTGCTCGTATTGCAACCCTACTAGAGAAGTTGTATTCTTAACAAACGAACATCTTTACTTCACCGTAGTATCAAAACCTTATAAATCTATGATGAGGGATTAACAGTTGATGGAAGAAACGGATAGGCAAGAAAATACCGTATTTGGGAATAATTTACCTATTGAAGAGAAGATATCAAGTTCTTCCAACGAGTTTGAGATAGGCCAACTTGTCTCGTTACGTTCTGACCCAACTCGTGTTGGAGCTATTATGAAGGTTTTATCTGGAACATCTGAAAATCGTTATCGTGTATTTTTAGAAAACACACCTTCCACGTACTATGCCAGTCAACTCCAACACTATGAACTTGCCTCACCCTTATTCTCTATTAGCCCACTTTCTGTATTTCATGCATATATGACGGCATTACAACTCAATCATCCTAGTTTAGCAACACTCTACTCCTTAAATGCAGCTCGTGTTGACTTTATACCTTATCAGTTTAGACCAGTACTCAAGTTTATTCGTTCGGACCGACCTCGTCTTCTTATTGCAGACGAGGTCGGTGTGGGCAAAACAATTGAGGCCGGACTGATCTTACGAGAGTTACAAGCACGCAAGGATGTTCGATCAGTTCTTATCATCTGTCCTAAGCCACTGGTGACTGAACACAAATGGCAAACAGAGATGAAGCGCTTCGATGAACAGTTCATCCATTTAGATGGACCAATTTTCCGGCATTGTATTAAAGAAACTGATTTAGACGGGATGTGGCCTGAGCAATATGCGAAAGCCATTTTGCCCTTTTCTCTGTTCAACCAAGAGCTCTTATCAGGCAGTATTTCCAAGAAAAACAAAAGAGGAATGACTGGGTTGCTTGAATTGAGTCCTCCCCCACATTTTGATCTTGTCATTGTTGATGAAGCACATCACCTCCGTAATACCAACACAGCTATCTATCAAGGTGTACGCTACTTTTGCGAACAAGCTGATGCTGTCATTTTTCTTAGTGCGACGCCTATTCAAATGGGTACAAACGATTTATTTGTGCTTTTAAATCTCCTCCGTCCAGACCTCATTCTTGATAAGAATAGCTTCGATCATATGGCCGAGCCCAATCGATTGATTAATCACGCGGTGGAAGGTGCAAGAGCGAATGTACTTGATTGGCCTCGGCAAGCACTGAACGCTTTGAGGGAAGCAGTTGAGACTCCCTGGGGTCAGGCACTTTTGCGAGATCATCCAATCTTTCAACGACTGCAAATAGAACTTGGTGAGGGACAGTATAACGAGCCAGAGAGAATCGCATGTATTCAGGACATGGAGCAGTTACATACTTTTTCTGATCTTATCAATCGTACAAGAAGACGAGATATCGGAAATTTTACAACGCGCAAACCAGAAACGGTCACAGTACCATTCACTCCTCAGCAACAACAATTACACGATGCATTGCTTAGTACACAACAACAAATCTTGAGCAGTACACATGGAGACATCAATGTCAAATTTCTGATGACAACCATCCGCCGTCAAGCAGCGAGTTGTCTGTATGGTCTAGCCCCTTTTCTTCAGACTATCCTCACTCGTCATATAGATTTGATGTCACTGACAGAGGCTGACGAGGAAGGAGCATTCATCGATGACACTTCTTTCACCTCCTTGGAGCCAGTGGAAGAGCAGATACGTACAGTGCTCGAATTAGCAGACCATTTAGACACGTATGATCCTAAATTGGAAGCACTGCTCACAATCATTCGTGATAAACAGACGTTATCCAACAACAAATTGCTCCTCTTCAGCAGTTTTCGGCATACGCTCTCCTACATAGTAGAACGCCTGCAACAGGAGACTATACGAGTCGCGTTCATTCATGGAGATACGAATGAAGAAGATAGACGCCTCTTACGTGATCGCTTCAGTCGTCCAAGAGAGGATATTGAAGCTCTCGATATATTGCTTTCCTCGGAGGTTGGATGTGAAGGTCTCGATTACCAGTTTTGTGATTGTCTGGTAAACTATGATTTACCCTGGAACCCTATGCGTATTGAACAGCGCATTGGGCGTATCGACCGCTATGGACAAAAAAGCGAAACTGTCGCCATTTACAATCTGATTACACCTGGAACAGTGGATGCCGACATTTATGAGCGTTGCCTTCTCCGGATTGGCATATTCCAGCAAGCAGTGGGAGGTAGCGAAGAGATTCTTGGTAAGATAACACGGGAGTTGCATGAGGTAGCGGAAAACTTGACTCTCACGAGAGAAGAAATTCGAACAAGACTTCAGCAGATCGCAGACAACGACATTCGACTTATTCAGGAACAGGCTACCCTGGAGGAACGGCAGAAGGATTTATTTGGCATCAGCTTACCTACACAGCAACTTGAAAAAGAGATACAGGATGTGACAAGCTTCTGGCTTTCTCCCTGGGCGTTACAAAACTTGCTTCAGTATTATTTACAGCAGAATTGTGGTGTCGAACAAACCTATATTTTAGGTGAAAAACCACAAAAGCACCTCCGTTTAAGCCAGGAATCACGTAACATTGTTCTGTCTCACTTGCAACACCTTCCTCGTCAGATTTCTCCTGTTTTCCGTGAATGGGAAAGATGGTTAAAAGGCTCTTCTCCTTATCTCCCTATCACTTTTGATGCCATGTGTGCAGCAGAGAAACGCGAAATAACATTCATCAATGCCATTCACCCTCTCGCTCAACAATCGGCGCAGACATTCAAGAAAAATGAGGTTCTCTATACGGCTTTTTCAGTCGTAGATGGCTCTCTTCCAATGGGAATATATCATTTTGGCATCTGGCTCTGGCAAAAGTCTGGTATTCGTGCAGAGGTCACGCTTCAACCAATTTGTAATGACCCGACAATAACAGATCGATTTCTCGATATACTCGAACACGCAACACCTGTTCAAACAGGAGAGGTGCAGTTACCTGATCAAAAGGTCTTTGATCAGCTTGAGGTTTACCATCATCGTTTATGGATGAATGCACAAGAAGTCCACAAGACATATAATGTGCAGCTAGCTCAATATCGTAAAGAAAGTCTCCAAACAAGTCACCTGGCCCAGCTTTCACAACTCCATACCCAGGTTGCCCAGGCAGAAGAAGAAAATATCAGGCGTATGCGTCAGGCGCAAATAGCTAACGCAGAAGTAGATTTCAAGCGGCGTATGGATGAACTTGATACATCTGCACAAAGAGCTGATATCAGTACACAGCCGGTTGCTTTTGGTGTTATCGTGGTAAAAGGGGAATGAGATATGGATAACTGGTTTGAAGAACTATCGCTCAGGCGCAAAACATTTGTTGAAAACGCACAAGAAAACGAGTATCTTGAGGGAATTCGCCATTCAACTGTTGAAAAATATCCTGATCCTGTGCATTTCGTTTATGAATTACTACAAAATGCTGAAGATCAGAACGCAACAGAGGCTCAGTTTGCATTATCTACTAATAGCCTTGTTTTTCGTCATAATGGCAACCCTTTCACCAGGGCTGACGTGAAAAACATTACAGGCTTTGGTAACAGTGAAAAAACACAAGAAGCCAATAAGATTGGTCGCTTTGGTATTGGCTTCAAATCGGTTTTTGCTATCACAGATCGACCGGAAATTTATACTGTCCTAGAGGAGAATTCGTTTACCTTCGCTATCGAAGATTTATTCATTCCAATCGCTATCTCGAAGAAACACGAGCAAAGCAGCCACTATAACACTGAATTTGTATTTTCTTTTCTCAAAGGGCAAGAAAATACACTCTACTCGAAGATCAAGGAGAGGTTAACCACATTAGGTTTTGAGACAATGCTTTTTTTGCAAAATCTGGCATCAATAGAGTGGAAAACAGAAACAGAAGATGGAATATATCTTCGTGATGTAAAAGGCTCACGGCATGAATTGTTTGGAGAAAGTAGGCAAAACGGTCAGTCTCAAAAAAGTTGTGCGATTTACCTCATGTTTACGAAAAAAGTGAGCGTTGGTAATAGTGATAGGAAGCTAGACGTTCGTATAGCATTCAAACTCGATGAAAAGGGAAAGATTATAGCAGTACCAAGCCAAAAATTAGCTGTCTACTTTCCTACTGAGCAGGAAACAGGGCTAAGTTTCTGGGTGCATGGTCCTTTCTTACTTACTGACAACAGGGCAAATATCAAAATCGACGATGACACGAATAAAAGGTTAATACAAGAGTGTGCTGTTTTGCTAAGTGAGAGCATCCAACACATAAAAGAAATTGGCTTACTCACGGTTGACTTTTTATCCCTGCTCCCTATACTCAAGGACCATATACCAGCCCTATTCTTGCCATTATACAATGATGTACTCCAGACATTGAAGCATTATCCTCTGTTACCTACATCGATTGGAACATTTGCTAGTGCTACACAGGTGAAACTAGCACGCAGTACTGATCTCCGTGAGTTGGTAAATGACCAGCAATTATCCTCGCTTTATGAGGTATCATCTCCCTTATATTGGCTCCCTTCAGAAATCACGGTTGATAGAATGCAAGATATTTATCACTATTTGAACAGAGACCTTGATGTTGAGGTTGTGGACCCGGAAGCCTTCGTGCGAAAATTGGAAAAGTCATTTTTAGAGATGCAAACTGATGAGTGGCTTGTGAAACTTTATACCTTTTTAAGTAAACAGTCAGGTCTCAACAATACCATCAAAGGAATACCAATTCTCCGGCTTGAAGATAATAGCCATGTTTCCCCTTTCAAGCGAAAATCTCTTTATGATAGAAATGAAACACCGAATGCGTATCTCCTTCGTAAAGGGAGTAGTAAATTTCACCTTGTAAAAAGGTCTTTACTAACAGATGACACTGTATACGACTTTCTCAAAAGAATCGGCTTATCTGAGCCAGATACCATTGATGAGGTTATAAATTTTATTCTTCCACTATATAAAGCTGGCGAAGTAGCACTTGATGATGAGGTGCGTAATAAGCAAGATCTGGATTATATTCACGAAGCACTGCAACGTACAGATCTTCGCGCTCGTCAGAAGCTTCTTTCTTCGCTTAACGAAACTCCATTTCTTCAAGCGAGCAACGCAAAAACGGCGCAACAAGCATGGAAAACGCCTTGTGTAGTCTATTGCAGAACAAAAGAACTGTTAACTTGGTTTGAAGAAAACGAGCAGGCTTGGTTTATAACGGACTCATTTCCTGAATCTCTTCTTAATGACTTAAACATTCGAATGTACCTTCGACCAATATCAAGAGTGATGGCAGGAAGCATGGGGTATGTAATGCTGATATCTGAGCATGGTAGTCATCAACGAGGGCTTCATGGCTTCAAACCGGATGCAAGTTTAGATGGACTGCAACACGTTCTCGATCATATAACATTCGAAAAAGCAAGGATGCTTTGGGATATCCTACTTGAATACCGTCATCTTATCAAAGGAGTTGTGGAAACGTCAACGCTACAATCCTTTGCTAATGCTAAAAAAGAAGAGAAATTCTCTCAAATGGGCCAGCTTTGTAGCCGGGCTTTCTGGTTACCCGATCAGAATGGTAATTTTTATCTACCCGAAGAGTTGTTTTTAACAGATTTGCCAGAAGAATTTGAAAAAAGTTCACATGAGGCAAATGAACTAGCAATTAAGTTAGGTATGAGAAAGGCCGAGGAATTACAACTTGCCGATAAACTTGGTATACCACATGATCTAATTGCCTTTATTCAGCATAATCCTGAAACACTTATAGCATTGTATCAGGAGCACGAGCGAAAGAAGGTCTCGCTTCCTTCAAGTGTCGCAAATGATCTAAATAGAAGAAGAGAAAAGGCAACTGAGGCTGCTCACAGTGCTCCTGCAAAAACCTACAAAGAAGTATTAATCAACAAGCGGATTTCATCAGGAAGTAGTGAAGCAAAGGTTTATCTTCGTTATCATCATACAAATGCGGAAGACCAACTCATCTGCCAACTATGTAATCAGAAGATGCCGTTTACTCTTCCAAACGGAGAAGAATACTTTGAGGCTTACCAATATACAGATATCTTAGGAAAGGAGTATGAAGCTAATCATCTGGCACTTTGTCCAAATTGTGCCGCCGAATTTCAATACGCCTGTCAAACCGATGAGAGTGAAAGAGCAAAACTTATTTTGAACGTCGATGCGACTATCAATGAGGAAGATCTTGTCGTGCATCTTGATATGCCTATCCATTGTTACTTACGCTTCACACAAAGACATCTTATTGATCTGCAAATGGCTACCAAACAATGGCTGGAAGCAAATGCAGCATCTCCAGAATAGAAAAATAAATGGGCACGTCTGGTATAAGGCTGCTGGCAAAAGATCATTCAAAGAGCGGTGCTGAATTGAAATGTGGGTTTGTAAAGGCAATCTACATCCTATTTACCATTCCTTACCACTCACATACCTGTAATGGCTACTTGGTATATCCGTTCTTAAAAATGCGAAGCGAACAACATTTTTCGAGAGTTCTCGTCTACAACTTTCTGAATCCTTATGTGTCCATTTTCGACTTTATGCAATGATATGGGTCCATTTTATCAAAAAGCTCTCCATCAAGCCTTCAGATTTTGAGCGCGTGGGAAGTACTTTACTGCAATTTTATGCGTCCGGTGTACTGCAAAGATATGGGAATAATCACACATACGTAGCCGCTTGGGGGTTTTTACTTCCCTCATAAATGGCGAAAATGTAGCAACGGTGTAGCAACGCCAACTTAATCTTAGAAAAACAGGTGAGACTCGTGATTTTGTGAAGGATGAAGAAAATTTATGTTTGAGTCAGTTTGTTTTAGACATCGACAACCTCTTTACAATGAGGACTTAGATATCTGTTTCTTAGCGGAAGCCATGTTGTTTTATCAAAATGTACATTTAATTGCAGATATGGGTGTGATAAAACAACTTGTATATGAGTGTGGACCTGCACTTGTCAACGAGTTCATTGAAGAAGGCTTTTTAAAAATTAGCTACCTTGAAAAGATAATAGGTATAGCCCCTTATGATAACGGACTGCTTCGACCTATAACAGTATTACCCGCAAAAGGCGTTTGGCATCTGGAAAAGATGGCTCCAGAGATTTTTAGTAGAGCAGTAGGAGGGCCTGGATATGGACGCCAATTAGGTAAACGTTTTGCAAGCCTTGTACCAACCCTCGATATCGGAAATGATAGCTTTTCAATGATTAATGCCGATTTTTCAGATCAGATATATGTAGAGAAAGCTATCAAACAACTGCTAAGCGTACTTGTACCAACCTACAACCTTCCTCAAGACTACAGATTCAAGATTTCCAAGCAAGGTGACTATTTTCGGGTCGATACAAACATTGATTTTCGTCAGGTTAACGAGAGTTTCAATAAGAGCTGGCAAAAGGAAGGTGAGTTACTTACAGTTCACAGTTTACTTATCTACTTGTTTGATGCCAGAAATGATTTAATCTTTGCATCTCGAGGAAATTCAGAGCTTGCAACTAGTCCAGGTATTGCTTCTATTATTGATACAAAATATCGTGAAATCTTAAATACACGATCAAAAAGTCAACACAACATGGAAGTATTTCAGGAGTTAGTACTATTAAATGGTCATGAGATCGGTGAGAGCATAAAAATGGGCTATCGTACTTGGCGAGACTTACTAATGCTACTCAAGCAGGCACGTAAATTCAAAGAATGGTTAGGACAAAAGGAATCAGACGCATCCTTGATCTACGAATACAACAAGGCTCTTGAGAAAGACACCTGGTTAGGAACAAATCCAATTAAGAACTTCCGCTTTCTAGTTTTTACAGCAGTAGAAGCTATTATTCCTACACCAATTTCTATTGCGCTTAGTGCCGCAGATACCTTCTTGGTTGATCCACTACTAGGGGGATGGAGACCTAATCAGTTTGTAAATGGGCCGTTGAAACGTTTTGCTCGTCTCGACTGATTAAAAAGATTGCACTTAGAGTTAACGTCATAAGGCATTGTAAAAGGTGTAAAGAACCTCTTACAATGCAGCAACGTGACTATTAGCTATTAGGTCTTTTAGGTACACCTGCACCCGCTAGACCTTCGTCATCGTCTAACAACTCTTCATCATCTTCATGTTCCATCAAAGCATCGTTTAATTGACTCATAGCGTCTCCTTGCATCGTTGGCAGTACGTGGCTATAAATGTCCATCGTCATGCTAATTTGATTGTGACCGAGTAACTCTTGTACGATCTTCGGGTGGACACGCATCGTTAGAAGTATTGTTGCAGCACTGTGCCGTAGGTCATGAAAGCGCATATCAGGTAGCCCTGCTCTTTTTAACAGCGTTTTGAATCGCTCTAATACCTTGTTAGGATTAAGTGGCGTTCCCAACGATGTACAGAAAACTAAGTCACGCTCTTGCCAGTGTTCGCCAGCTTCACGCCTTGCTTCTGCTTGATGTACACGATGCTGGATAAGTATATCAACCACGATTTGAGTCAGAACAATACTTCTTCTGCTCTTTTTTGTTTTCGTTTCAGCTTCAACATACCTATGTCCAGCAGTGCGGGTAAAAGTACGTCTCACTTGGATTGTCTTTTCGATGAAACTTACATCTTGCCATTTAAGGGCTAATATCTCTCCTCGACGCATACCAGTTGTCAAAGCTAACATGAAGAGAGCTTCCATATTATGCCCTTTTGCAGTCTCTAACAATTTTTGAGCTTGTTCCATTGTCAAAGCTGTAATCTCATAATGCGCTCTACGAGGGGGATCAACGATATGGCTTACGTTCTTTACTACAAGTTCCCACTTTACAGCATCCTCTAGCGCCTTATGCAGTACGCCATGAAGACTATTTACTGTTGTTGGGGATAAACCTTCGTCTAGCTTCTTAGCATATAATGCCTTTATGTGTTGCGCTGTAAGCTTCTGCAATTGAACGTGTCCGAGAACAGGAACAATGTGTAAGCGTACATATTCTTCGTAGCGTTCATGAGTCCGAGAGCGGATAGAGGTTCTATGACCGTCCAGCCATTGTACTAGAAATTGCTCTACAGTTTGGTGAGGCGTAGCTACAAGCATTCCCTGTTTTTGCTCATACAGGGCTTTATTCATCTTCTCTCTTGCATCCTTTTTTGTCTTCCCATAGAAGACTTTCCGCTTTCCATTATCTAGGGTGACACTTCCCACCCATTTATTATCGGATGCGCGGAAGTAAACAGACCCTTCACCATTAGCCCGCTTTTCCTTTTTACTTTTGCCTTTGCCCTTATCGTCGTCATTGTCACTTGTTGCAATGATAGTCTTGACCATGTGTATGCTGCTTTCTTACGCTATGTTGTAACACAAAGCCCGCTCTACTAATAAAGTAAAGCGGGCTAACACGTTGATGGATAGTTATGCTACGTCTTGCATTCGTTGCTCTATCCATTGTTCTAGGGCTTTGTACGAAAATCGTACTGCTTTGCCGATGTGTAGCACTGGTAGCCCATCGGTTTCAATCAGTTCATAGATTTTCGTCTTTCCAAGTGAGAGCACTTCCATTGCTTGTTCTATATCAAGGAGCAATGGGAGCAACGTCAGTTTCACCTGTGGTGGTTTAGGCATCTCTCTGTTCATGCCTTGCCTTCCTTGCTGTAACCGTTCAATAGTTACACTTTTGTTCTCGATCATCGGTTGTACTACTTGGCTCGTGCGTTTTTGCATCTCATGTGCCTTTCTCAATAAAAATTTTTAGTCGCAGCGATGGAAAACAAACCTGCAAACCTGCAAACCTGCAAACCTGCAAAGTTCAGCAATAAGGATGTCTATTCGTTACTTGGTAGTGTTTCGTCTAACGGGAAGATGCGTTCAAAATGCCAGTCGTCGATAAACGAGCGCATACGTCCCGTTTCGTCGAGGTGTACATCTATTAGCCAGGGTGTCATTGCCATGAGGGTTCCAGGTCCTTGTGGCGTCGAGACACGCGTAGCTCTTTGCAACCGTTTTAAGTGTGCAGGAAAAGCAAGCTCTTTTGAGCGAGCTTTCATGTCCTGAATGAGGGCTTCTGATGCTTCAAGAGTTTGGTTGACACTTTGCCAGTCAACCACTCCATCCTCTTGCAGGTGTGCAGGTTTCACAGGTTTACTAGCGTTAGATGTAGGATTAGAAAAAAGAAGAGAACCCCCCTCTAAGCCGCTCTCCAAGCCACTTAAAGAGGTATTGTAGAGAGAATTTTCTTCCTTTTGGGGGATAGAAACCTGCAATACCTGCATACCTGCAACTTTCCAGTAAATGGCCCCGCTTCGCTTCTCAACGCTGGACTTGACAAGGTGCAAGCCGCTTTCATCAAACTGACTTCCCACCCGTTGAGAAAGAGCTTTGCCAAGTCGCTTTTTCAGATCGCCTTTGTGCAGGTCTGACAATTCATCAGGTAAGGTGTTATAGAGTTGCACCCCAATCATCGCGTCATCTAATGACCCTGCTCGAATGTCTTTTGCAACCGTTGCTGTGAGCACCTCATCTTCCTTGTAGGAGTCACGCCACGCATGCAAGAACGCCGCCCATTGCACCGCGTCTTCGTCGGCTTGCTCATAGAGTTGGTCCAGGTTGCCTAAGAAACCATCTATTAAGGACGTATGCGCGATTATCCCCCCGATGGTGTCTGTCCAGGGCTGGAAACTTCCTATGCGTGGGAGTTGTGCAGGTGGTTCCCCCGCCGCAAACCATGCACGAGCAACGGTTAGAAGCGCGGCAATAATTTCCCCGCGATGTTCTGGTACCCATTGTTCTAGGTCATGCGTAAAGTTGCCACGCGTCCAGGGTTTGTCACTTCGTGCATCCATGCGTATCCAGTACGAGCGGCGCGGCATATCCCCGCCGATCTGAATGTTATTTCCCGTTGCCATCCATGTTGCACGTTGCGGATAGACCCCGTTTTTACTTTGTCCGAGAATACGTTCCTTGACAACGTAGGATGTGAGCGCACCATCCAAGCTTGCCGATTGTATTTTCGCTTTGACGTTATCTATCACAATGATGGTTGCACCTTCTGCTAAGGTTGATGCAATGCGCTTACGCCATTCATCATCATCATAGGGTGCGGTCATCATGGCCGCTTTCCGGCCCGTTGCAATCATGGCGACGGTTTCAGCAAGCAGACTTTTCCCTGTCCCAGGGCGCGTGGCATCAATTAAGGCAAGGGGAACATGTCCGTTGATAGCTTGTCGAATAAGCGGCGTTAAGAGTAAGCCGAATGCATTGGCATAGCTTGCTTCATTCTCATAGGGGAACTCTCCTATCACCTCATGAATGAGGGCAACGGCTGCGAGAATATCATCCTCCGTTGGATATTCAGGGATAGCCGGTATATGCAAGTTCGGAGTGGGCGCGTAGTAGAGTCGCGTGATCGGGTCATAGCCTTGCTGCTCTAGCAAGGTTCCATCTGGACGAAACACGGGAAATTCGACAATGGTATCTAAGGGTGGGAAAGGCCATGCACCAATAGCAAGGATATCTTTCACGATAATATCAGGGGGTGCAACATGAAACGGACCCTTCATCGTCATTTTGACAAAGTTCATCGCTCGTGCAAGTATCCCCTTAAACGCGGCGTCGGAAATGGTTTCGATGAAGGGCGTTCCATCCTCTTTCCTCTGAATGCGTACCAGTTCCCCATGTCGTACATAAATGGGGACATGAGTACGCATCAGGTGGTCGAGTGCTTCATCAGAGATATCCCGTAGCGGTCTATTTGAGAGAAGCACCCCCGGAAGTCCATCAGCTTGAAGCATCTTTGAAAGCGATGCAATATCATCCTCTTGTATACTCATGTACTACTCCATAATGTTGGGTGTTGACATTCCTCATGTAGTTCGGTGGTAAAGTCGGTCAATCCTTTCTGTGTGCTATAGGTTTCTATCCAATGCTGTGCAAGGGCGCGGGTGTTTTCTATCGCTCGTTCTCTGCCTTTGCCATGATTGCGTCCTGCACAAACACATTCACAAATGGTGCAAGTTGCGTCATAGCACTTGGCATCACAGCGACCCGCTAGCCCTTGTGAAGTGTGAACCGCAATCAAGCTGGTCATGCTATGAGGTCTCACTTTCAGGAGAAAGCAGGTCTAATTGACCCGCCGCATATGCTTGAGCATAACGGCGGCGTTGTCGGGTCTCTCGTGCATGTTGGATGTGTTCATCAATGTCATAGCGCAAGTGGCACGCTTGACAGAGGGCGGCAAGGTTCTCTGGACGAACATCCATCTTATCGTGCTTATCGCCTGGACGCCCATCAGGGTAGGGCGTTCCAAGATGGGCAACGGTAAGTACTACCTTGTACGGCTTACGCTTGATACCTATACGTATCGTTCCATTTGGCACGTCGCACCATTCGCACCGCCAACCCGCTTGTGTGCGACGTGCAAGGGATATCTCTTCCCAATTGGGCGGGTAGCGTTCCCGTCGCATCGTTAGATGTACCCCCTTTCCGCTTGAAGGATGCAAGCACCAATGTATTCAGCTATTTGAGGGATGACCGCATTTCCGTATCCTCCAAGTTCGCGCTCCAATTGACGGGGAAGCCCATCATAGCGGCTGAAAACCGAGGGTTCGCCCAACCGCGCTTCAAGTTGTGCAAGAGTACCCCATACATCATCCATCGTGTTTGATGTTTGCCAAAGTGGATACATGCTTGTGCATGCTGATAGGTCAAGACATAGCCGTGTCTGCCATCGCTCTTGGTTGGGGTAGGCAACAATGAAGAGGCGTTTCCTCTGGTGGGGTGCTCCAAAGCTGGACGCTCGTAGCACCTGCCATTCCGCATCATACCCGATGGAGGCCAAGTCTCCGAGAACTCTTCCCATTCCCCGGTAAAGCAACGCTGAAACGTTCTCCACAAGGACGTAACGGGGTTGTAGTTCGCAAATGATGCGGAAGAACTCTGCCCATAATCCACTTTGTGGGGCGTCAATACCGATGGGTCCTGTCGTATTGGCAAGACTGATGTTTTGACAGGGGAAGCCGCCAGCGAGCACATCAACGGGTGTGAGGTTGTGCTTTCCGACGTGTCGCACATCTCGAAACCTGGTAACATGAGGCCACTGTTTTTCAAGGACTTTCGTTGCATGGTTATCAATCTCCACTTGCCAGGCACAGTGCATACCGGCTCGCTCTAATCCGAGGTCAAGGCCGCCAATACCAGAGAAGAGAGACCCAAACGTCAGAGAATGCATGGCTTTTCCTCCACGTCTGATAGCACTTCATTGAAGAGATGTAGTTGATGATGCTGGACCGCTTGCGGATTGAGCCAGAGGACTTCGGTTTGCTGCTTGCCATGCTCCGCGACAGCAGAGAGTGTCAGACGTTGCCAGTGGTGAAGCCGTTCATCATACAAGGGATGTGCATAGCCAGAAAGAATGACCATCCCTTTATGAGCATCTAAGGTTTCAAGCAGCTGCATATGGTCTTCGTCGGTCATTTCATACGGATAATATTTCCGCGCTCGTGTCGAGAGGATGTAAGGCGGGTCTACATACAACAACACATCCGGGGCATTATAATAGTCGATCATCTCTAATGCAGGTCTGTTACGGACTTCCGCATAGCGTAACCGCTCAACAACTGCTACAAGACGTTCGGGAAGTTGCTGCCAGAGACGCACCGGATAGGCATGTCCATTCAGTCCGTTATGTTTCCATCCGCTCACCTGGTACATTGTGCCGCCGTGAGCTTGCCAACAGCGTATAAGGAAGCGTCGTGCGTGCTCTACATCATCCTCGTGATACCAATTCTTTTCAAACCGCTCGTATTCCTCTTCACACCAGGGGGTAAGCGTGATAGCGCGTACCAGTTCGTCACATCGTTCTCTCAGGACCCGAAATAAGGTACAGATGGACCCGTTCAGGTCATTGAGCACTTCATGACGTGCAGGAGTCTTGGTGAAGAAGCAGGCCGCACTTCCTGCGTAGGGTTCGACGTAGTGAACATGAGGAGGGAACAATGGCACAATCCATGATGCAATACGCCACTTAGCACCAGGGTACTTGAGAATAGGCTTGATGAGAGATGTTTCACTCATACACGTAGCTCTATTTCTGACATTTCTTGTGTTGCCTTTGTGTGAAACAACTCATACACAATCATGCAGGTCTCACACACCTCTTGCCCATCGACCATGCAAGGATAGCCCCAGGGGTCACGCGTCAGCAGGTCTCCGCATTCAGGACAGCGCGGGAAGGACACTTGACGTTGCTGAATAAGTTCTATCACGAGCTTTCGATGACAGGTGTCATAATCCTTGCAGGCACACATCACCACGATGTTGTAGCCGCCTTCAAGGAAGTGGGCGACCTGTGTGATCGTTGGTTCAGGTTCTACTAACACAATGGGAAGTGTACGGTCTCTATAGTTGATGTTGCCTAGCATACGGCTATGTGCGTACCGCTTGCCCCATCGTTCAAGTAACCGCTTCTTATTCCATTGTGGACGATACCGTGATGCTGGACGAGAGCGGATATCAAGCAGGAGTGTATCAGGGAGACTCATGATCTCCTGCAGCCGTGTTTCAGCATCAGGGATGGTATATCCAAAAGGGATAAGTTTCCCAAAGGTGCTCATTGTATGCTCTCCTCATGACTTCGATGAACGCTCCGTGCCGACTCAAAGCCGTTGGGATAGCGTTTGTGGAGCTTGGCAACGTTGACCTTCATCACGTCCTCTAAGGTACATTCAACCGCGTTACATGCCAGCGTCAGGTACCACAGCACATCTCCTAATTCCTCAACAACGTGCATAATATCGAGATGATGCCCTTGATACAGCACCTTTTTGATACTGTCTGCTACCTCTCCTGACTCACCTGCTAGCCCTAACGCGGCGAGGGTGAGCTTATCGAGCGCATTGTCAGACCCCGCATAGGTTCCCATGACTTCGGTCATGTAGTCTTCTTGGTTCATGTTCTCTCCTTGTTTTTCGACGACGAGAAAAGTTGATAAGCATGATGAAACCGTCCCTTTTGTACGAAGCTTTTCCTTTTCGTTCTAATAAGTAGATACTCTCGTTAAGTCCAAGTACACATGCTTCTATGATAGAAAGGAAACACGCTGTGAGATCAACAAAAACAATGCTGTTAGGGCTTCTTATTGCTTTACTTGGGGTAGGTTTTGCCCAACCAGGAGATAATTATTATCTCTTCAGAAATTTTTACTTCATACCAGAAGACTTGTTACTCAACTACCTTCCTGTTGCATCAATTCTTTTGATTGTAGTTGGTGTCAGCGTTGGCATTGTTGGATACTTTCAGAATCAATGAAACATCTCTTAGAGCAGCATTCTAATGACATGTGTATTTACTGGGGACGCGTGTTACTTTTCTACGCCCCTAACTAACTACTTCGTTCTACAGCAAGTACTCTTGTTTTAATGCGTTCTCCAGAAACAAAGGCTATCACGCATTGCATGATAGCCTTCTGACTCTACTTTATTGATCTACCAGGGCTTCTTATTCGCATGTCCCAAAAGAGCGAGATTGAGCACATACGCTACAAGAGCAAGAACAATCAGCATCCAATTTCCTGTGATTGTTGAGAGTCCAATCACCCATATTCCCACAAAGACATACGCCGCACAGAGAAACGCAACCAGTGCCCACCACATACTCTTTTCTCCTTTACGCAGCTACGCGTTGCTCATATTCGTGTGCAGTGGTTGCAGTACAGGGACAGCGATGCTCATAGACGTATTCCGCCGCTCGTTGAAGCGCGTCTTCTATCGTCACTTGGCTATAGTCCCAATAGGGGCGGTGATACTTTCCACAAGAACATTGGTAGAGAGCAATTTCAACATTCACATTTTGTGTCCACCGTCGTACCACTGGGGTATGCCCTGTGATCTCTTCAATCAGGGCAAGAGAATGAACACATCGTTCAGGGTAGATGTCGCTTTCAATGGTGATGCGTTCCCATTTCTGCCGCTCATTGCGTTCATCATGAAGGGCTTGTTGCTGGACGTAGTGGAGCGCGTCCTCTCGACGTGCATACGTGACCTCTCGAACTTCATTGTCTTGGTTCAGTTCCATACAGGAAGAGAGAGAAATGGTTCCATCAGGGAAACGAGGGCCGTAGTAGCGGGTAACTTCTAAGGGGTACCACTGCTTATCATCTAACTGCACAACGGCATAGCCGTGTGGGATTGTTGAACGTGATGACATGATCTTTGTTCCTCTATATGAACATTGCACCGTCCAGGGACTCCCTTTTGACGGTGCAATAC
>JAABUQ010001317.1_pt1 | contig 54252 bp, 53 predicted proteins | sample 5560001 | NCBI WGS metagenome assembly JAABUQ01 (sample SAMN10711888, study PRJNA513371) | rock metagenome | isolation source: Antarctica rocks | place: Antarctica: Victoria Land, Finger Mt nord | collected 2015-12-18
CGGTAGCGAAAGAGAAGGGGGAGGGGGGTGGGAGGGGTAATACAACTTCAGAAAACATCAAATGTGGAAATACTGGAGGGGGTACAAAAGGTCACTAACCCTAACCCTAAGAGAGGGTAACACAAAGAAAATTATTTGATCTTTATTGTTTTTAATAAAGATACTTAATTTGTATTTGTTTTCTAGAAATATTTGTACAATTATATAGATATTATATTTAAGCTTTCGATATTTTATTATTTAGAAATAAATAAATGAATCGAAAATATTAATATAATATCTAAACAATATCTTAGATTCTATGTTAATTACAATTAAGATAACTAATATAATTATCTGTTTATAATTAAATTCGAAGTTAATAATTATTAAAGCAACTTTATCGAATTAATTTGTTTTTTGTTACTAAAAACTATTATTTGCGCTTTAATTTAAAATTACTTAAATTTATCTTAACAAAAACTATTGTATATATTAGAAGAGAAATAAGAAACGCGAATAGTTATCTAAATAAGCTAGAAACTTTTAAAAAGTTTTTGCATATAGAATTATATAATTTAATAAATATTTAAGAGATATTTAATACTAACAAGAGAAAATTAAGAGTTAACTAGATTGTTATTTGCAAAGTATACGTCTTTTTTATAAATATATTGCGCGTTTTTCGATTTTTTTTTGTTTCGATTCTTTTTACTAGACAAATTTTTAATTGTTGCTTAACAACTATTAAAAAAATTATTTTCTATATTCGATAATATTCTATACGATATTTAATACTAACAAAGTATCTTATCTAATAATACTTAATATTATCTAGAGTTAATTAAAATATTAATTAAGATAATGCTAGCAACTTGTTAAAGCTTGCAATTAGAAAAAGAGATATTGTTACAAATTCTAGCTAAGATAGACTTTGTTTTTCGAATTTTTATTCTTTTAGTTCTAAGTATACTACGAGTAGTATCTAGTGTCTTAATATCTATAATACTTTTATCTATTTTCTATATTTAGATAGTTTTGCATAGCTAGTATTCTTGTTAATTAACTATATACTAGTCTACTAGCTTTATTCTCTAACAATCTTAGATTTGCTTTTATTATATATTCTTTAAGTAGAATATAATCTTAGATACATAAGTATATAAATATATGCGCACAATTTTTTAATAAAGAACTTTTATATTAATTTTTTGCTCTATATAATAGATTTAGACGAATATGTTTAAATATAGTTAAAATTCGACAAATTTTAACTTTTTAATATTGCTATTCTCTTTGTTAATATTAATCTTCTCTTAAAGTTGTATAATTGCTCTCTTTTCTTAAATTATATAATCGAAACTAAAAAAATTCTTAAATCTAATTAACTTCTATTTTGTTGTTAACTTTCTTTCTTTATTATATTATATAATCTAGATTCTCTTCTTAAAGTTAAAGTTAATAATCTTTTGTATCTTCTATAATTTTTTTATATTTAATATTTTCTTAAATTTTATTATCTTTTTCTCTCTCTTTCTTTCTAAATATTGATTACTTGATACTACTTAATATATATCTAATATTTTAGATACTTTTAACAAGAAGTATTTACAATTAGTTAAAGAGAATTGTCGAAAAATATCTAATACTAACAAGAGAAAATTAAGAGCTAATTAAAGTATTAATTTCAAAGTATATATATTAATTATAAAATATATTATTGTTTTTACGTATTTTTTGCACAAAATTTCGAATTACTTCTCTATTATTATATAGAACAAGATAAATTAATTTAAATTTAACTTGTTTTTACTTGTTTACGAAACAAATTAGAAGCAAGTTTTGTCTCTAAGAATTTAACTCGAATAATCTAGATTAAATCAAAAATTTGCACAAGTTTAAGTTTAAGATTCAAAGAACTTGCAAATTCAAAATTGTTATCTATTTTATATAAAACTTAATATTAAGAATTTACGCAAATTTATTTCTAGCAATCTTTCTATTTGCGCAAGTTGTAATTTTTTATCTAAGAATTTATTTAAGACGAATTTTCTAACTAAAGATCTAACTTAAAATAAATTCTCTAGAAATAAAGTTTAATTCAAATCAATCTATTTCGTACAATATTCTCTATTCGATAAAATCTTTCTTGTCGCTTGATAATTATCGACAAATTTAATTTTATTAATTGAACACAAATTTAAACGTTATTCTAAATTTGTATTTAATATATTCTTAAGATTATTTGAAAGCGCTATTAATTTATATTAATTACTATTTAAAGTTAACTAGAATATTAATTAAATTTTTTATTATTATTTTGTTAAAGTTTGCAAGTAGAAGAAAGAAGTAATATTACAATTTTAAACTAGATAGATTTTGTTTCTTCAAGTTTTTGTTTTCTAGTCTTAAATATACTACAAGTAGTAACTAACGTTTTAACATTTATAGTACTTATATTTATTTCTTGTATATAGTTAGTTCTATATAACTAGTATTCTTGTTAATTAATTACATACTAGCTATTATAACTTTAATCTTAATATTTTTAAACTATAGTTCTATATAATAATATACTACGTAATCTTGTCTTGTATATATTAATATAGCAATATCTTATTATATATTTGTATATAGTTTTACAACTAGCAAGAATTTTATTGTTCTTATACAAGCATAAATCTAGATACTAAAATAGTACTACTAAAATATGCAATTAGTGCTATTTGGACCCTAGATACAAATAGTACTATTGGGTATACTACTTGAATTCAAACAGACTCTTATAGGGTTTGCTCTACAAAATGCCCAAACAATTTCTAGACTCTTGGCACAAACTTATTTTAGGCGTCGCAACTCCAGAATTATCGAGGCAACAAGAGTGTCGCGCCACGATACGTCGGTTTTAGGTTGGTCAATCATGAAAAATGTCGACCCACACAGAGGGAAAAGTGGACGTAGCTGAAAACATGCCCCTTTCCAGGGACTTGCAAGGCAGCGATCTGCAAATACGAGAAGGGTCGAGTTTCGAATTCAAGCAACGACGCACGAGGAAGCAGTCGAAAAGCAGCCGAAGTGCAGCGCATCGACCCACGTCGAGTTTAGGCTCAACAGGACAATGCAATCTGTAAGATGTGTCAGAATCTCGGTTGAGCCAAACAAAGAGCGAGCCGATGGCACTAAGGCAGCCTGCCGCCGCCATCAGACGCGCCGGTCGAAGGACGCTGCTACGCTACGGGATCAGTCTAAATGCATCCCCGACGTCTGTTGATGCGAATGCGTACGGTGTTTGCTCCAACTCAGGGGCCTGGCTTCGCATGGGAATTTAAGATTCCCATATCAGAGACGACATAAATGGGGATAGACTTTGCGAGGTCGCTGAAGTCCTGGAACGAAGCGTGGCCATACTGCGCCGGAAATAGATTGCAAGCTACGTTCAGCTTCTCGAAAGACGATATTATCTGCTGGGGTGCGCCAAGTCGGTCAAGGTGGGAAGACCAGGTTGACTTGTAGCGCGAAGCTTCTAATCCTTGCTGTCGCGCGACGGTCATGAATAGCTGTGGGCCATGCTGTCACGACACGGGATTCGGTCGATGTCAACCACTTGGGAGACGGGCACTGTAACTGCTCTTTTTTCGAGCAGGTCAAGACCTTGGGACTTGAGAGGTAAACAAAGATACTGATAGCGAAGAGCCAGTGAAGATCTCGAAGCAATTCTCTTGACGAAGATGGGTCCGTTTTCGCTCCTTGACCAGGCTTGGTCTCGACTTTGCAGGACTGGTCGATCCGGTCTGAGAGCAGGCAAACTACCGCAAGCTAGCAGAGTCAAACCAGTACGCGTTGACCCCACGGCCTGATAATACTGTCGGACGCGTCTCGCGATTCCTCATGTCGAGGCATCTTATTAACACCCTCTCCTCCATTCCCCTTATTATTCTAGATCTTTCGCTTCCTGGTACTGTCGGCATAGTTTCGCCTCCTCATCAGCTCTCAAATCCTTGAGCCTCTTCCCCTTCCCCTATGGTTTGTTCCCAATTCCGGCACCACACAAATCGCGCTCTGAGTCCTGGACAGACAGCATCTTCGCCCAAGTTTTGATATGACTGCCCCTGTATGTCTCAGAATCCACTCCGAACGCGGACAACTCAATGATGCGGCTTTGCTAATTGTCCATAGTCGTTTCGTCCCGAGGTCATGCCCGGGTGGGCAGCCGTGAACAAGAAGGGCGAACCCACCGTGATCAGCCAGCCTACTTCGGTTCTCACTTCCACAAGTACCCCAGCTTCGGCAGCAAGCTCCTCCAAGTCAACCAGCAGCACTGGCATTCCTACTACACAGCACCAATCCCTTCCGAAGACCCTAAAGAAACCCAAGAAGAAAAAGAAGGCCACAGACGCCTCAAAGCCAGCGACACCCACAAAAGCTATTCGTAGCCCAGCCGCAACTTCTGATGGATCGTTGCCTTCTTTGAGTAAGGTGATACGTTTCAAGCAAGCCTCCAACCCAAAACACGATACTGGGGCCACAAGTCGAAGTCCCACCATCACCAGGCCAGTGCTGGCCGAGGCGGACGGCAACATACAGCGTGGAACTCCCAAGTGTGTCTCTGAGACCCCGCAGAAACCGGCACGTCGCAAATCCAAGGCGGTCGCTGCGGCCAGTCCTCATCCACATGGCAAGAGCACAGACAACCCTCTCTCAACGGACCCCAAACAGAATGAGCCGGCCTCCAAGGGCAAAGAAGTCGAGCGTCGGGAGCAACCTGTACGGGAGGTCAAGCTGATGGCGTCCGTGGAACAAACTCCTCGCAGGGGCAAGGGCTTTCATAAAAAATCCAAGAAAGGCGAGGTTCAATGCGCCGAGGATCGCTCCGATTGGGGTTCTAAGGGGACATCATTAAGTCATCGGTCATCATCACGCTTGGTAAGCTGCATTGCTTTTGGGAGTATATGTGCTCAGGCTGACGATAATCACAGGAGTCCAGCACCGATATTACTGGCGGCGCTGTGAGCGTTGTTGAGCCCGCTTCGACCGGCCCCGATATCATTGAGCTCTGTGAATCTCCGAGTCCCCAACGTTGTCAAGCCAGACCAGCAAGCCTAGACCTAGGGGGAACTTTCTCATCACCGTCGCGACAACTCAGAGCATCGACGGAGCTAGAACCCTGCCCGTTAGTTGTGAATGTCGCAAATACAGTCTGCCATCCCGAGGTAGTGGATGGGGTAGACATTAAAGAGGAGCCCGTGGAGCCTGTAGAACGGCCACGTATTATCGCGAGACTCCACTCCCCTTCCCCGCCCATTATCCTCCCCTTGGCGCAAGGACCTCAACCACGCAGGCGAAAGACTGCTCTAATCAAACAAGCGGATCACGCTCGCGTTCAACGCGATCTAGAGGAGCACAAAATTAGGGAAGTCGGCGAAGCGAGATTTCTAACCAGCTCCTATAAAGTCCAACGTCAGATACATCACGATTTCGAACTAGACTCTCACAGATTAATCAAGAAAGAGCGGAGTAGGCTGCAGAAGTTGAAACGACGGATGGAAAACGCGAACCACCGCGAGCATGTTGAGCGGTGCCAGCGACGTAAGCGGGAGAAAGAGAGAGCCCAGCAGCCGATATTTGCAGATGTGACCCAAGCAAATCATGACCAGCTGGTTGGTGCCCAATCTCATCTTTTAAACAGTCCATACAAGCTCACGATAGTCAGGGGCAGAGACCATTACCTGACATGCTAGCCCACGACCAACCTGTCGTTGCATCACTCCAGTCTAGAGTGCCACATGCCCAAGGACACAGAGCTCCTTGCAACACCCCAGAACCTTGTTTTAATTCCGAAGTCGGCAAGATTCGGAAACGCGCCACCACTATTGGTGCTTGTTCCGCCTCACAGGATAAAAATTGTAAGTCGAAGCTGCAGAGCCAACAGCAGCGGTCGAGCAGCGTAACTGCCGGTGAAGGCGTTCATAACAATCGTGGTAGTTCCGTCAAGCATGCTCCGAAATTGGGGGAAGTGGTGCATGGTTCGAGATCGCAGCATAATGCTGTCAAGGGACTCGAACCTCCTGTTGAAAGCAACCCTGAGCAAGTCTCGAAAGTCAAGCCGAGTCACGATGAGGGCACTTTGGGACATGAGAAAGCACGAAAAACTTCGAAGGCTTCGAAAGCGGCAAAGTCCGTGAAGCCGACAGCCACTGATTGGGAGAAGGCTTCAATTAGCAAAGACGAATCTCAGGGTGCATCTTCAAGGCCTGAGCAGCCCCCTAGAACGCCGAAATCGGCTAGAACAAAGTCGTCCAAGAGCGATGCAGAGGGAAACTCGACCGCGAAGTCCAACTTCCGGCTTGAGGCTGCTGTTCAGAATCGTGGCCAGGACCTGCAGCAGGGTCTACAGAAACCAGCCCCAGGCACAGTGGCTCGTACTTCTCAGTCCAACATCGAGGTACGAGCGTTGGTCAAAAGTCGTAGCTCACATACTGAGATGGCTTCCCCTGCTGCTCCACCCTCTTTAAGTAAACCTCGCAGAAGCCTTCCAACCGCTCGACACCTTAATTTTGCAACACTTGCAGAATTAAAGAAGCGAGAGGTTGATATACCTTTACCCAGCTGCACCTGCCAACATCTGTCTCCGTATTTCACGGAGCAACAGAAGAGGCTGCCGAGCCGCTACAACTTCTATCGCTTGTACAATGGGGGCCCACTGGAGTTCTTCGTCATGATTTCGCAAATCATGGACTGTCGAGGCCACCATGACTGTGTGCGCGACCACTGTCGTTCCTTATGGGATAGAGAAGCTGAGCGGCCTGAGGTAAGCGGCATCAGTTTTGCTGTCCCTGACATAGCTGACTAGTGCTAGACCTGGTGCACCTTTCCGCCGCGAGAAAGTTCCTCAACTTCTAGTACTTCTTGCACCCTTCCCAAGATCGCATCAGCGGAAGTTTCTCAACAAGAGCAGACCCATCGCACAGAGGCAGAGTCGCGCGCCCCCAAAGTCCGCAACGACAAGGTGACCAGATCAACCGTGCACGGTCAACCCACTCCACCTACGTCATCTCCCCCATCGTCCAAGAAAAGGAAGAGATCGCATGTCAAGAGTCGTGGGGCTGAGGTGGCTACTGCGATCTTTCCACAAGCCGACCAATCCGACGATACTACATCTTCATCGCCACTAGAAAAGCGCAGTAAGCGTCACACCAGCCCCGATGCTTCCCAGGAGTCATCTCCTCGAATAGAACTTGAAGGGGGTGGCTCGCCTTCGCTCCCGAAAGCCATTCACAAAAGCAAGAAGCGCCGCCACCTGAGTTTGTCCCGCGAAGATTACCATGACGAACCTTCGCCAGTGGCCACCCCATCCGTTCCGACATCACAACCTACATCCAGCGGCACGAAGCGTAAGCGACCCTCATCTGGGGAACGAGACCTTGCCTCAGTGATCTCAACGGACAACTCTCCCGCAACCTTCTCAACAAAAGGTAAGGAGCGTGAGCGTCCTGCCGAAGGTGTAAGTGGGGATGTTCTCGAAGTGTCGCCTCCCCAGAGTCAGGGCGACGGTCGTTCGATCAAGAAGTCCCATGGGAAGAGACAATGTATTTCGAAGAAGGATATAAGGCCTGCTACGGAATCCGTTTCACCACTTCCAAGCGTCTCCAATGATATCTATAGTGAGGATGATTGGAGGCCTTTCCCAGATTTTTCAGACGAGGACATGCTTAGAGACACAGTCACTACCCCTCCGCCCTCTTCGCTGCAGACCGACGAGCCTTCCTGGCGTAAGGCCTCAGATGAAACGGCTAGCAAGCCTTCCTGTCCCGCAATCGATACTCCTGCGCCAGCCCGCTTCGCAAGTGTGCCGGCTTCCAGACTCTTCGGACATGCAACCCAGGCCGTAATGAATATGACGGCCAAACCCCAATCACCATCTGTCCTTCCTAGCGCCAGACCGGAGGATTTTATCGTCGCCTGGAAGCAGAAGCTGGAGGAGCGTTTGGCAGCAGGTCTCGAAAAACGTGCGAAGGAAGCGGTCAAAGAAGCTCTCGCAAAGCACGAAGTTGCGGGCCCTGGGCCTAGGACCGTTGCTGCTCGCAAACGGAGTCGTACACATGTGGAAGTTGACAATGATGATCCCGAATACCTGGCTAAGCTGTATCCTCCACATACGCGCTTGTCGAACGAAAGGCTTTGCGCTATTGCCAGAGATACAAGTCTAGGTCCACAAAAGCGCCACGACGCAGCGCCCTATGCCTTTGATCCCAAGAATGGTCAACTTCGCGAAGAATATGAGCATCTCTTCCCGCAGATCGGATTCAAGACCATCCAGGCGGCAAAAAGATTCCTTCGCACGTACTAGATCTTGGGGGAGGGAATGGACTACAAGCAACAGGCCTACCTGCCATGGATGTCCTCCAGAAGACTGCTGGCGTGGAGTACTTGGTCGGAGTCGAGAGACGAGAGTGTCACACGTTTGTATAGTACATGTCCTACCTTCTTGCTCAACCATCTCGTCACATGTTTCCCGTTCTATAAGTACACCTTTCACATCAGCCGTTCTTCCTTTACGGTTTCGCTTTTTGCTAGGATCGCTCTCCCGGCCTATTTATACTCTACCATTATTCACAGCACCCAAAAGCCTTAGATGGTATCGATCCCTTGTCTGTTCTCAAGTCTCACTCCATAACCAGGCATCTAGATATATCTTCTGTAACGGCACTTGTAATTAGTCTAAGCATATATAGAATTACCTTCCTCGGCTCCAGATCGTCGTGCCATACATGGGATATGGTCATTTGCTGTATCTGCAACGAACCTGTTATCTCCATCGTCTGGCGTCGACAACAAGCTTCGCGATCCATATCTTTCTCTTGAGCCTAACACCAAGGAACCATCCGCTGGTGGCTCTTTGTATCTCCTTCATTACCAGATAAATGACACAGACCATGCCGATCGACGAGTCAATGGATCAATATCAGTAGCAACCCGTTCCAAACGCAAGTGGCAAGGTAAGCTCGCCCCATAAACCCCATATCGCTTTTGCCACTCACTAAATCGTCACAACACTGATCCCGAGAGGCTGCTAAATTTCACGCTCTATCAAACAGTGCTATCTTCAATGATTTCTACAGCTGTACTATGCATGATTGCTGTGTCTCAGGAGTCACTGTACATTTTCAGGCTTCATGGACGACGCTTGAAGGGTCTACCCCTTCACGGCAGCGCCAAGGCCGAGGGTGTACACCCATATATTGCCGAGGCAATCAACCTGATGTTTGCGATTCGACTACCATGTTCTTTGTCGCGCTTTCCATTGTACATAACCCCATCTGCCTTTTGTTCCTTCTTACTTAACGCTCTTGATACTCATTCTCCACATCTGAACAACGTCCTGCTTTCTCTTCCACCAAACGGAGTGTGCTTCTAAACGCAATCGCGTGTTGTAGAACACATCGCTGTGTTGCACTTGCTCTGGCAACACCTCCTATCAGTCTGTGTACTCTGCAGGCAATCTTTGTCGTGACCAGCCCAAAGTTCCGCTCCCTTCCATCATCCTCTTAATTCTATTGAATCGGCTGCGAGCCTCTACCTTCAAGTGAGTCCTCTCCTCGTCCTCGTGCGTCGATGGCTTCAGTGGCTGACGAATGCTCCATGCCCAGCGTCTACATACCCTTCCCACACGTAAAACCCTTGAAAACCGTGGCAACCATGACCATAGAGTACCACCCCTCCGATTGCGATAGTGACCAAGACAAGTCGGCTGCCAAGCCAGCGACGGGCGAGCGATTTGATGTTGCTGAGATATATGGGGAGGGTTTCACTCTCGACACCGATGAGTACGACAATGGAACTGGCTGGATCTTGTCGCCCTGTCCTTACTTTGAGCACTGCAAGTACTGCGGCAAACGACCACGATTCCATTATCGTGGCTATTGATGGCGCATGCCGAGGGAACGGCTATGCTGGGGCACGTTCATCCTATGGAGTGTATTTTTCCGAATACTCTTCACACAATTTCTCGTCTGTCATCGAAGGCTCCGCTCAGTCCAGCCAGAGAGCAGAATTGACCGCTTGCATGGCAGCGCTGAATCGCATTCACTTCTTTTCGCTGGCGGTGGAGGCAGGATTCCTGGAGGGGTTAGACAACTTGAGTCAAGTCATAGTCAAAGCAGATTCCGAGTACGTCGTTCGCGGCATGACGGAGTGGGTCCCCAAATGGCGGCTCAACGGCTTCAAGAACGCCAAAGGACGGCCGGTCGTGAACGCAGACCTTTTTCGAGAGATTGATGGGCAGGTCCAGAAACTCGCTACGAGAGGCGTGAGCTGTTCTTTTTGGCATGTGCCTCGTGGTAACAATAGGCAGGCGGACCAGTTGGCGAATCAAGCACTGGATGAAGCTGCAAGCTTGGAGTCTGGCGCTACGTCCCCTTACTGATTGATTTGGGTTTTACTTGGGGGAGTACTATGCTCTCCGCTACTCTGCGAGACGAAGCTGACTGTGACTAGATTGACTAGGCGGACTGACTCACGCCATGAGCGTTCGATGGTATCTTCTAGAGCATGCGATCAAGTGAATAATGTAGCAAGCATGGTATATTCTCTGAATCATACTACTCCAGCATAACGATACTTGTTCAGCTTGGTGACGCCAGTCCTCGGAGTCCTTTCTTTTTCAAGTCTGCACAGAGCACTCACCGAGTCCAGTGACGCCGGGGTTCAGAATCACAGGTAGGGAAAAGAATGCATATAAAAATCCCCACTGGCTCCTCACACTCCTTGATCACTTTCCCCATTCCTCGAACGAAGCGGAAACTCCTCATCCAGCACAGAACATTATCAACACTTCCTACCTGAGATACCTATCAGCAAACACCCATCGAAGCCTCCCTTCAGCTCTCTCCTCCAACCCTTCCACCAACCCACTATGGTCCACCCCCACCACCACGCCATGGCCGGGGTATCCCCGAACCCCAACCTCTGCCACCACTGCGGCTGTACTCACTCCTCCTCCTCCCCCTCCCCTCCCCTTCCTTCCCCCTTTCCCCCCCCTCAACTACAGCTAACCGCCCCACCCCCCACAGCAACCGCCCACCCCACCCACGCCCACCCATCCTGGCCCCTCCACGCCCCCCGCTCCTGCTCCGCCCCGCACCAATGCCCTGACCACGCCTTCTCCTACGCCCGTCTCCGCGCCGAGCTCGTGCGCCTCGGCGTCACGCAGAGCGATCTGGAAGCTGCGTTCGCGGAGGGGGGACCTAGGGGGAATGGGGAGATTGGGGCGGGGCAGGCGGCGGTGTTGAGGGATTTGTGAGTTTGTGGTGTGTTTTTCTTTTTTGGGGGTGAGGGTGGTGGGTGGCCGGGGGGGGGTCAATGCTAATACGGTGTGTTTGCGAATAAGTTCGAGCAACGAGGTGCAGGGCTCGATAGGGATTTCATGCTGCATTTTGGTGTTGTAGGGGGTGACATCCGAGGAGAGCGTGGAGGACATGGACATGGCGGGGGACATGGACATCACGGAGGGCACAGAGAGCCTGGAGGGCGTAGAGGGCATGGAGGGCATGGGAATAACGGAGGGCATGGGAATAACGGGGGACATGGACGCCACGGAGGCCATGGAGGCCATGGAACGGTGGGCGGCTTCGAAGAGATGGACGCTTATGGTGAGATGGATCCTTATGGCACGATGGATCCTTACGAGAACACGGGCGGTCACGGAGGACATGCGCAAGGGAAACATACGCACGGCGGCCACGGTGGAGGGGGCCGGAGAAGCGGGAGGAGACATCGCTAGAGGACGCGCGATTGCTGTTGTCATTGACGAGTGACCCAGCGTTGAGCAAGACGCTTTTAAGATTGTTGAATGAGACTGAGGTAGCATTCCTGTTTGCATGTGCGAGAGACTCGTATATCCCAGACATAAACAGTGCGGTTCGCTAGTGAGAAATGATTACCAATGTGTAGATCCGGGGCAAATAATCTAAGAGCGATGGTTACGATCAAGTGTCCTGTGATGTCTGCTTACTGATATTGTGGGATTTGGTGCGTTATTCTATACTTGCAAGCACATCTTATAAGGAGTGTCGAATACAGCCAAAGAGTTTCTATATGAGAGGAACACTCACCTTCACACTCTATATGACATTAACAACAGCACAACGCCTGACAACTCGGAGTCGCAGCTGCGGCAGTATATATGATATTAGCAAAGAGAATCAAACCAAACTCTCAACCTTTCAAAATCTACACTCCTTAGTATCTCCGAAAGACTCACCACGCACCCATTACCGACGCAAGACCCCAACAGGCGGACGCCCAGCCTCAAGATCCACAGCAATCGGACTGACCTGTTCCCCGAACTGATGCGGATCCCCACGACTCGATGTCCTCGACGCCGACTGCTGAGACCGTCTGTCTCCCTGCGATCCTCTTGCTGGCACTCGTTCGCGACACTCTTGCATCGACCCCCGAGCTGAATGTCCGCTCTCATGACTCGCAAGGCTACCGCGCGATGAGCGACTTTCTTCGTTCTGGATTTGCTGGACGCGCAGCGGGGCTGGGATACCTTGCTCATGTTGTTGATGTTGTTGTCGAAGGGGGTTGGCTGGGGAGTCTCGAGCAGTGTGTCTACTGCGCTGGCTTCCTGCGTTGGACCTCGAGTGCCTTTCTTCAGCATTGTTGTGGGCTGGGCTTGCGGGCATCTCTGGCCTGGATGCTCGGGGATCGGAGTGATGGGAGCGGGTGTGATCCTGGCTACGTGCTGAATGGCGCAAGGGAGATGCGTGTGGTGCTTGTTGCGAGACGCGAGGACTATGAGGGCTGTTGGGGTTTTGGGCGATAGCTGCTGGTGGACGTTGGGACTCGTGCTGGGATGGACGGGAGTGGTTAGGAGACTGGGGGGGTGCTTCGTTGCGGCTTGCTCTTGAACCTGCCTGGTGATTGAGTAAGCCTTGTTCAGGAACTCGAGACGAAGGACGCTGTCCTTGCTCACTGCCCTGCTGAGCTTGACTGGCCCGCGACCTCTGATTGGGTGCTTCGTTGTGGCTCCGTTTTAGACGTTCCTGCTCGTTCGATAAGCTTTGCTCAACTACTCGGAACGGAGGACGCTGTCCCTCTTCTCTTCCCTGCTGAACTTGACTAGCCCTCGACCTGTGGCTGGGTTCGTCATTACGACTTCGTCTTGAGCGTTCGTGCTGGTTGGGTAAGCCTTGTTCAGGTACTCGAGACTGAGGATGCTGTCCCTCTTCCCTTCCTTGCTGAACCTGACTGGCCCTCAACCTCTTCCCTCGACTACCCTCCGCTAGAGGGCGAGAACGTTCCTGCTGGTCAGCTGAGCCCTGTTCAACAACTCGCGATGGAGGACGCTGTCCCTCTTCCCTTCCTTGCTGAACCTGACTGGCCCTCAACCTCTTCCCTCGACTACCCTCCGCTAGAGGGCGAGAACGTTCCTGCTGGTCAGCTGAGCCCTGTTCAACAACTCGCGATGGAGGACGCTGTCCCTCTTTCCTTCCCTGCTGAACCTGACTAGCCCTCAACCTCTCCCCTCTCCCACTCTCCGCCACAGGGCGCGCTTTCTCACCCACAGGTTCTACCGTCTCGTCCATTGGCCCGTTGATAATCGGGTGCCCCGGAGGCGGTCCCCGATCTGGCTGCACGCCACGCGCCGGCAAAGGAACATCTTCCTCTTCTTGCACGCCCTCGAAGTCGGTGATTGGGACGCGGAGCCCGAGGGCGAGCTGTTTGATTGAGGAGGCGCGCTGCGCGTCTAGGCGAGCGACGTCTTTGGGCTTTTCGCGGACGAAACAGCGGGTGCGGGGGTTGATGGAGATACCGCGGGCGAGAGGGTTGGGCATCTTGAATGGAGAGAGGTGGCTTGAATTGATACTGTCAGATCAGCTGGCGATTACTTGGATATGGGGTTTTTGATGTCAGCTTTTGGAACAATCAAGATGGAATGGAAGATTGGCACTGGTGAATACTCTACGATGTAGTAACGAGTCAAAAGATAAGTATGAGAGTCCATACAAAGAGCCATTGTAGGCATTATACAATTGTCGGGAGAAAGACAAAGAATAACTGTCAATAACAAGAGCTTTCATGGTGTAGAACAAAGGCGTGCAGCGACGACTGTAGACGTGACCGCTCAGCAATCTACTCTGACCGAGTGCCATGTAGAGCTTATGTGCGTTCATCAAGAATTGTTGTCGCCTTGATGTGTCATGTGAGTGAGCGATCGTTCGCAAAAATGAAACAAAGACCTGCAATATAAGCTTCGAGTTGGGAGAGAGGCAAGATACATGACATATTATAATTAGTAGGTGAGGCCCGCATAAAAGGGCTCATTTTTAAGGAAAGCATCGTGACAGAAAGAAAACCAGGCCGACTCGAAACCCTCTGTTGCTTCACATTACCTGATCCCTCATGACAATCTCTTCGACCCATCTCGAAATATCAACTCAATTAGAAATACCTTCCCGCCTTGCGATCGTAATTGGTAACGACCCTTCCGTCACGGTCTTTGTGTAGCGAAGAATGCCGGGAATTAGGGGGCGTCTCGACCCGCCTTGAATGACGTTCACCGGAAAGAAGGGACGCTGAGCCCCCTTTGGAAGTGCGAGTCGCTGAGGAGCCGCAATCAGATCGCCTACTGGCGTTTGTGACCATGGTGGGTAAACTGGTCGGCTTTACGTGCTAGACCTTGTACGGACGTCCTAGAGCTCGATAGCGTCTCTACGCGCGAAGAAGGACCATGGTGCGATGATGCAGGGGGCGTGTAGATTTCGATCCAGGGGGCTTCGGACCCAGCGTGCCGCGAATCAGAGGTCCGGCGAGAATAGCCAGACTCCGAGTGGTAAGGGGAGCGATGCCTGGCCCGAGAGGCTTGACTCTCGCTGTACCTGGAAGCTTGATCCGCAGGCGATCCGCCATATGACGAGGGTATATCTCGACCGGTGTACCGCGGGTGGAGTACGCTTTCCGGGACAAGAGGATGTCTGCTCCGCGATGTGCTTCTGTGTCCGGTTAAGGAGCGCCCTTCATACGCGCTTTCTGGGGCTCTTGAATATTCGCTTCCTGGTCTCCTTCCGTGTCGAGCAGAGGATGGTCCTTCGTAACGGTGATCCTGGGTCACCGAGTGTGCATTTGGCGCGGGCTCCCTTGGCGGGATTTGACTTCTGCCACGGAACCCTCTCATAGAGATAGAATCATTGGGAACCGTGGTCAAAGGCGGAGTTGACATTCGAGATGGTGCTTGAGACGGGGCCTTGTTGTGTGAATAGCAGCTCGACGCAAGTTCCCAATCCTGCACATATTTGATATTGCGATATCCTGCTGGATCTCTGCGGTGTGGGTCTATCCCCGTGTGTACCTTCAAACTCTCATGCTCGACATTGGGTGGCTCGCGCAATGTTGGTGCTCTGTGTGCTGTAGATCTACTGCGTAGTGCTGCACTATGAGACGACGCTGAAGCTCTGGGGGCCGCTAATGGATCCTTTGGCGCTGGTACATCTCGTTGTGCCAGCCGATAATACGGCGCTGGTATATTCTGTTGAGCTGGATTATAGACTTCGTGATGAGAGTCCTGGTGACGAGAGCCCTGATGACGTGAAACTTCATCCCTAGAGCTTTCATGATGAGGGTCTCCATGTTGAGAGCCTGCGTGTCGAGAGCCTTCATGATGAGGGTCCCCATGACGAGGATCTCCATGTTGAGAGCCTCCGTGACGGGACCTGGCTTCCCTTTGTCCGGGATTATTGTGTTGATCCATGGTCTTATGATTAGCGTTCCCATCTCCTTGGCCAGGAACGTTCGGTGGTGGGAGATCGACTTCATCTTTATCCTCGTCTTCTTGGTCTTGAGGATGTGGCTGTGGAGTAGAATGTACCCAGCGTTTCCCCTTGAAGTCGGTGATTGGAATGGCCCCGATAGCAAAGCCATCACGCTGCTCGACCTTCCAATTGGCTGATCGTCGACGGGACTTAGTGGGCCTGGTCAGACATCGAGTGTCGGGATTGTATTCTTTATAGCCTGCAACATCCTCGAGGATGGCTTTCAACATAGGCATGATGTTTGCGCTTCGAGAAGGTCTGATGCTGGTATGTAGCGAGTTCGACCTGGCTTTGGATTTGACCTTGTAGCTGCCAAAGGTTTTGTGACTTGTCTCGATATCGGGTGGGATGGTCCGAGAGGCTTGAGAAATAACACCTTTGGGGCCTGGGGACGCGATACTTATATATGACTGCTCAAGCCTGGAACAGAGTAGGAGAAGTGAAGGAGATTCAGCATGTTAGACACCGCCCAGCTCCGTAGCAAGGTTGCAGAAGGGAGACGAAGGAAATTCAGAAGTCTCATCAACTTGATGTATTTAATCAAACCGGAGCAGGAAGTAAATGCTCAAACTTCGTATATAACTTTTGAAGACCTCACGTACCGTCAATAGGTTTCTGCAAGATTCATCCCCTTAAGCATGGCCGTTCGTTCCATTTACAGCCTTCTCAAGACCATCACGCCGTTTTCGCACGGCCTGCGCCAGCGTCTCAAGGACCTTATCGGTGTCTTCCCAGCCAATGCATGCATCGGTGATGCTGACTCCGTACTTAAGGCCCGCTTTTCCTTCCTTTGGCACCTTCTGCGCGCCTTCACTAGATCAGCATTTACGATCTTCATGCGACATGATGAAACACACCTTCGTTGATGTTGGACTCGATCATCACACCCATGATGCTTTCTTCACCACTCTCAATCTGCGCAGCTAGATCATTCACTACTTTTGGTTGATTCCTGTGATCCTTCAATGAGTTGCCATGGCTGCAATCGACCATCAGTCGTTGTCGCAGGTTCTTCGCCTTCAGCGCTGCCTTTGCTTCCCGTATACTATCCTTGTCGTAGTTTGTGCCCTTTTTTCCGCCTCGCAGTATGACGAAGCAATCCTCGTTGCCAGCAGTACCAACAATGGCCACCAGCCCAGGCTTGGTGACAGACAAGAATCGATGGGGATGCTCGACAGCTCCTATGGCATCGATTGCCACATCCAGTGAGCCGTCCGTGCCGTTCTTGAATCCCACGGGAAAAGAGAGCCCAGACGCCAATTCCCGATGCAGCTGGCTCTCGGTCGTTCTCGCGCCAACGGCACCCACACTTATCAAGTCTGCGACGAACTGGGGCGATATCGTGTCCAGCATCTCGCTCGCCACTGGCATGCCCTTTTCCGTGAGGTCTAGGAACAATTGCCTGCTAGTTCTCAGCCCTTTGTTGATGTTGAAGCTGTTGTCAATGTCCGGATCGTTGATCAGCCCTTTCCACCCCACGGTCGTCCGAGGCTTCTCGAGATATGAGCGCATGACAATGAGCAAGTCACCCTTGTAGAGCTTCTTCAACTTGAGGAGTCGGTCGGCATAGTCGAGGGCAGCAGGTGGATCATGGATGGAGCAAGGACCGACGACAACAAGGAGACGGTGATTCTGGTCTGTGCCTTGAACGCAGGAAGCAACTTCATTGCGGGCGTTTATGACAGTCTCTTGTGACTCAGGGGTCTTGAGTGGGGTGAGTCATTGTTGGTGAGAAGGAGGTGAAGGCGTACTTGAGCGATCTCGTGCTGGAGAAGGTCTGGAGGCGTCAATGGGTTGACTCCTCGTACTTAAAGCTGTTAGCGTGATCGTACGCCGTAGGAAGGGTTCTGGGAGTTACTTCGCCAATTCTCGACGCTGTCTTTGTTCCCCACGTTCTTGTTGTCGGTATGGAACTGGACTACTGTCAGCCCGATATGTCCCGCCCGCTTTCCCATTTGCCTACTAGTGCCGACTACTCACAGACATAATCACAATAGTCTCTTCGGAAACTGTCTTCCAGAACGAACCAGGGAAGTCTCTGCTTGGTTCTCAGTAAAAGAGGGGCAGGAGTATGCGCCGGCTAAACTTCGGAGCTTCGGCTTGACTTGCTGACTCATCCTCAGAATCGCGCCAATGACGAGCAACTGCAGTCCAACCCATCTCTTCAACCCTTCACCTTCCTTCAATCAATTAGACTGTCTTCCCTTTCCACCTTTCCTTTGTCGACCCTTAGATCGTTGGCACAATGCTGTCGCGCTCGGCACTGCGCTCCGTGCGCTTGGCGGGCAATGTCAGGAGCACGGTCGGGCGGACAACAACGGTACTTCAGTCTTCAATCGAAAGCCCTTGAAAGCCAGCTAACATATTCAATCTCAGAGAACCAAGGCCTCCTCTTCCTCTCCCTCCTCTACTGCCTTTCAAGAAGCTACTACCTCGCCTGCTGGACTCAATGCCGCTGGTGCCGCTGCCACAGTGCTGGCTGTCGGTTCTGTAGCTTGGTACTATCATCTCTTCGGGCCAGAACTACACGCCATGACGCCGCAAGAAGAAGGGTCAGCTCTCGTTCCCCTATGCTTGTTCGCAGAGACCCAAGCTAACAATTTATACTACATAGGCTGCACGCCATCAAATATCCCTGGGTCCACGAAAGCTTCACCAAAACCTTCGACCACCAAACGTACCTTCCCCCTTCCTCTTTCCTACCCCCTCTCCTATCTTCATCAGGCCTTCCTCACTAACTTTTTTAACCCACAGTCTCCGCCGCGGCTTCCAAGTCTACCGCGAAGTCTGCTCCTCCTGCCACTCCCTAGCCCGCATCCCCTGGCGCGCCCTCGTCGGGCAAACCCACACCGTCGACGAAATGAAAGCCATGGCCGAAGAAAACGAATACGACACCGAACCCAACGACGAAGGCGAGCTCGACAAGCGCCCCGGGAAACTCAGCGACTACATCCCCAAGCCCTACAAAAACGACGAGGCGGCGCGCGCAGCAAACAATGGTGCCCTGCCGCCAGATCTAAGCCTGATAGTCAAGGCGAGGCACGGGGGTTGCAATTACATCTTCAGTCTGCTGACAGGCTATCCCGAGGAGCCGCCGCCCGGGGCAACGGTGGCGTCTGGCCTTAATTTCAACCCCTACTTCCCCGGCACCGGCATAGCAATGGCCCGTGTGCTCTACGACGGCCTGGTCGAATACGAAGACGGTATGCCTCTCCCCTCCTCCATAAATAAAGATCCCCCCCCTCTCCCAACCTCACTCCACTAACCCAACACCCGCACCAGGCACCCCAGCAACAACCTCCCAAATGGCCAAAGACGTCGTCGAGTTCCTCAACTTCGCCGCCGAGCCGGAGATGGACAAGCGCAAGAAGATGGGCGTCGCCGTCGTGGCCGTCACGACCGTGCTGCTTGCGCTTAGTATTTGGGTCAAGAGGTATAAGTGGATGCCGGTCAAGACGCGGAAGCTGGTGTATAATCCGCCGGTGGGGCAGGCGCTGAAGAGCTCGAGGGGGTATAATGGTCCTGCGGGGAGGCCGTAGCGGGGGGGGGCGGATGAAGGGACGGGGGGGAGGATAGAGTGGGATTGCTGGTAGGAGGATTACTTGTACAGAAGGTTAGAGATGTATATTGAGGTGCCAACCACACAGGACGGTTCGACGGCTGATCGCCTCTGTTGCGCTTCTATTAGATTTTCCTACCAATCATTCCCTATCTGCTTCAAAAGCTCCAGCATCCCCAAATTCAATTCCCACAGCCCCGATGTATAAGCGAAAAGAGACAGGCATACCAAAATTTATCGGGAAAGGGTGCTGAATTGACATCTCAGAGGGCCTGGCCGAGGTTGGCTCAGAGGTAGAAATTTATTAATATCTCATTCCGATGGCGCGGGCTTTGATTGCTTCTTCTTTCAGCGCATGTAACAATGTCAAGAGCCAAAAGCCTCCCGTATCCATTTTGATCAACCCTACCTTACCTCTCCATCTATGAATTACGTAGCTTGCGCGCCCGCCGCCTTCCTTAGACATGCTACGCCTGTTAAAAAAGAATCTTAGCTAATTGAACCACACAACAAGACAAAATAGCATAACAAAACCCACATCTTTCAATCTCCCTCCCCGCAACCGAACCCTGATTCCCAATCCCCCCTTACCATGGAGACCAAACTAGGCCTCCACCATCCCCATCGAAAGTTGATAGCGCAAAAATTTGAACGAACCATCGCCGGCGCAAGACCAGTTGGGGCCCTGATTCCTCGCTCGTCGAGCTAGGCTGGTTGATACAAGCAATAGCAGAGGGATAAGCGGATTGATTGATGTAAGCAGATGCTGAGGAGTTCGGTGGATGAGCTCTTGCTGTCTTTTCGGATGTGTTCATTGGTGGTTTTGAGACTTCGGTTGGGAGTTGGGATGGGATGTCGATTCGTGTAGAATTTGTGCTTGAGTCCTGAGTAGTTGCCTGGTCTAGTAATCCTGGAAGTAGGAGTGTTTGTGAACTGTCGCAAGGTCTGGATGATCTTACTCGTGCCTGCCATTAAAGCGCTTCTTGTCTGCTACCAGGAGCATTGGCTTGGAGCGTGTTGCGATGATAGGCCAGGGGGATGACTTCGTGTTGTTTGCGATCATGATACTGGGACCAGACCAAGGCCCACGGACCATCAGTGCAACAACGAAGAGCAGCTTTCAACAAGCTCGTAGGAAGACCAGGACCCTTGGAAGATAGCATGATGCTGCAGCTGTAGAGCATCAACAGACCTCGATCCATTCAATAATCAGGGAAGGTAGGGTCCACCTTGCTCCAAGCTTGCAGTCCGCCTATAATATCGCCAACATATCTTGCCCCAGCAATGCCATTCTGCAACTCCGGGTAATTCTGCTTGACGAACCTCACAGCTGCTTGTGAATCGTTGCCCAGGCGACAAATGAAGTAGATCGGGAGGTCCGGAGGCGTGGTAGCAATGGACCGGAACGTTGTCGATAACGAATCCACGCCGTTGATACCTAAGTTGTCGGCATTCCCATCGGACTTGCCAGCAGCCAGCTCCCTCATGCGAGAGGCGATTTTGGAGTATGGAACGTTGACACTACTAGGGATGTGGCAGATGTCGAAATGCAGCTCCTCTCTGACATCCACCAGGATATGCTCATGTCCAGTACCATACGGACCCGAGAAGTACATTTCGGCAGTGATTCGCTCACGGTCAGCGAGGATATTGACAGGTCGGTTGATCCCGCAGAATAATCTGTAATCAAGTGACTCCGAACGTAGCGATTCCTTGGTGATGCTGGGTGTTGCAGAACAAGCAGCGCAGTTGGTCCGCCGTTTCAGTGTGATCGCAGGTCGAAATGGCTGTGGATCAAAAGCGCTACAAATCAAGAGTCTCGAGAGCGAGAAGCAATTTTGCCAAGCCAGATGAGGTTGTCCGTCTCTTCTCAGCGACGCATGCATCGTGATCATCTCGATCGCCTTCGCAGCCTGCAAAACACCCATCACTCCGACCACTGGTCCAACAATGCCCCCTTCGCCGCAACTTATAACGCTTTCTGCAGGAGGCGGCTTGGGAAAGACGCATCGATAGCAGGGTCCAGACCCCGGAGGCATGTTCAGCGTCATTAGCTGGCCATCCGTCTTCAGGGCGGAAGCAGAGATGAGCGGCTTGCGCGCCAGAACGCAGGTGTCTGATATGAGATAGCGGGATGTGGGGTGGTCGGTACAATCGAGGACGAGGTTGTATTGCTCGAAGATGTCCAAGGAATCTGTGGGGGTGAGGTGGGAAGGGTACTCTCGGTACTTGACCTTAGGATTCAGCCTACGGCAATCAGTATCTGCGTGCTTCAACATTACCTGATCTATGGCCAAGCTTACTTGGAAAGAGAGCGAACAGCACTCCTCGTCTTCTTCCAACCAACGGTATCAGTCGCATGTAGAACCTGCCTGTGCAAGTTCGACAGCTCCACCGTGTCCCCATCTACCAGTCCCAGCTCACCTACGCCAGCCCCAGCCAGATACATCGCAGCTGGACATCCTAGGCCACCCACGCCAACGATCAGGACCTTCGCATTCTTCAGCTTGAGTTGGCCTGCCCATACTTGATGTGAGCATTCGCCCTAGTCCCGTAGCCAGCGCGTAGCCTGACCTTCTAAGCCGATGCAAGGAACGATCATTTGCCGTCCGTATCGCTTGTATTCTTCGAGTTCGAGCGGTCGATCGGGATTGGGTGGCAGTGAGATGGAAGTATCTGAGACGGCGGGCACGGCTGAGTTGAGTTGAGGAGGGAAAGTGTCATGATTGGGATTGGTAGGTTGCTCAGCTTGATGCAGTTGGGAGCGGAGGTCATCAAGATGCTTCTCCGCTTCGACGATCTGCTTGCGGAGAGCTTCAACACTCATATCCAATTGATGCAGCGTGGCAGAGAAAGTAGATGGGATGTTGACCCGCGATGAACGTTTCTGGCGTCGAGCTCCTCTTAAGTCCGGCATCGCCATGACTAGCCTTATCAAGGTTTCCCAGCAAAATCGTTGGAACTCTCGTCTCCCTGCCATAAGGTAGAGTCCCCGTCTTCTATTCTTCTCAACCATCCCACAGTCACCCAAACCCCAACCCAAGTCCTTCCCCATCGCAATCCCTCCACGCAATGGTCCACTCCCCTTCCCAACCCCCCACAACCCATCCACTGACCCCCCTCCCAGGCGCCCACAATCCCAACCCCCCGCCTCCGCACCCGCCTCCCCAAATCCAGCCGCCCCTCCCCCTCCATCAATCCCTCACACTCCACCTCCCTCCTCGGCCGCTCCTCAAAACGCGACAAGCGCACAATCAAACACTCCGCCCTCCTCTCCCGCATCTCGAAATCCCACCCCTCGTCCCAGGCGAAAAAGCGACGGCGGCCTTCCAAGAAGCTGATTACGGATCTTGCGGCGCTGGGTGAGGCTTTGCCGGACGCGTCGGAGGGTTTGGGGAAGGGAGATGGTCTGGTGAAGGGGGAGGGGAAGATAAAGCATAGGAGTTTGGGGAGTAGACCGGGGAGGGGGAAGAGGAGGGAGAGGGAGGTGAGGGGGGAGAAGGAAAGGTTTGAGGTGAATATGGCGAGGATGTTGGGTGGTGGTGGGGGTGAAGTGAAGGTCGATAGTGATGGGGGTGGGGCTGGAAATGGCGAGGGAGTGGACAGAGACAAGATTGGAGGGAGGTGGAAGGCGTTACGGGGATTCATTGAGCAGACGATGGAGAAGAAGGAGGATTTCGAGAGTTGAGAGATGAGAGTCGAGGCAGAATCTGGTTGCGTGGATGGCGTTGCTACGGGATCTTGCATGGCATAGCAGACAGTTGGCAGCGTCAAACACATGTCAAAGCTTTCATCAGGCGATCATGGCACAACTCTTGCAAGGCTGTACTGAGACATCCAAAGATCGGTGGCGAGAAGTGGGTCTCACTAAGCTCAACGCACAGGAAGAACCCGTAGCTCAAGCAGTGATAACTTCTAGCTGCATATCCAAGCCTAGATATGATAACCATAACCATGTGTATCCTTAAGCTCTTGCTGGTATCTCCCTTCTGCAATAACGCCAGTATCAAGTATAAACATAATCCAACCCATTTTCGTCATGTAATAATGCACGCCTTCCGCATTATGCTGAGTCCTAGCTCCAGAAACGCACCCTGCTGATTATCTCACTAGCACTCCGACCGAAATTTGCGAGTCATCAATCGTCTCCGCTGTGTGGATCAAGCCTGGAACTGCTGGGTAGATAGAATCTTCTCCTTCCTTTTGCTCGGTCTCCCGTTGCTACCCAAGAGGTCCGGAATAATTGCTCGACGAGGAAAGAGAGGCGTCATACTTTGTCTTGACCGCTTCTGAGTAGTAAATCTAGGTGTGACGCCGTTGGTGTCGTTGTCCATATGCGAGATGCCCTTATGGCCAAAGGCAACCGGAGGCGTGACAGGATGCAAAGGCAACGGTCGACCATACGGGTTGCTCTGGGTACTGGAGTCTACGAGCGAGGCGGACGTAGGGGCTTGGCCTTGCCTTGTAGTGGAGGTGGAGGGGAATGTCTGTCCTGCGCCCATCGAAGCAAGTGAGTCGGCTTGTGTGGGATGTTGGGGATGTTGAGAGAATTGTTGGAACGGGTTTTGAGGTCGAATAGGATGAGTTTCCTCCTCGGACTGCTTGCTCTTGATAGTGTTACGATATGAGCGATGCTCTTGTTGTGCGGATGTCGTAGGATGAAGCTGATTGGCTGCGGTATGCTTTGCTCGTCGTCCACGTCTTGACCTAGAAGAGTCTTCCCAATCTTGAGATCTTGACTGAATGGGAATGTTGAAGGCTCGCTGGGTTGGGGTTTGATTGGATGGACTAATGGTGGGAATTTTGTCCCATCTATTAGACCTGGAAGTGCCATTCAACACATCACGAGATCCTTGAGGTTCGGAGGCGTTGAGATGGGCTCGCCGTGTTGTTGCTCGAGCTTCACTCTTTTGGACAACAATATTCGTGAATTCGTCGGATGATACTGAAGATGCTTGGTTCCTAAAACTCTGGCTTGACGGTATGCTAGGAATCACAAGATCTGCATAAGCATCTTCGGGCTCTGTTGCAGGATCATCAACCGTCGCCTCGCTTTCAGCTTCGGACTCGTCTTCGGCAACGCTTTGGTCAAAATCCTTGTTATTATCGGACGCTTGGTTGCTAGATAATTCTACTATCTCTATCTCGCCAGGGGGTCGATGGCTTTCTGCAGTACGATTCTGTAATCGCACTCGGCTGCTGATCATTGAATCACTGCTCGCGTCGATTGTCTGATTTGCGGCAGTAGCATCCTGTTGTGAGTTTGAGCGAGACTGGAGACGGAAGGGAGACTGTCTCATAGAATCCTCACTGCTGGATGGAGCGCCCAAATCCAAGGAGGCCTCACGACCTTGTGGAGGAATGAGGATATCATCCTGGCCGTCAGAAGAAGATGTTACGCTCACTGGAGATTTGCCAATGCGGATTGTCGTGCGTGGAGATAAACTAGTCGGTTGCTGAAGGCGGTTCCTTGGCGAGGCATGGAGACTCGTTTGTAGAGTGGCCAACTCGTCCTCCTCGGAGGAGACGTCAGCCAGTGCATTCTCATCGCTGGCTTCAGGATCAAGAGATAGTCGCGTCGGGGCAATTGCGTCCGACCTTCGCTGAGAGATGCCGTCCAAGTGACCAGATGCGGTCGAGGCTTTGGTCACCCTGTATGCCGCGAAACGCCGCTCGGGAGACTGAGCGTCTAGATCCGAGTAGGCAAAGATCGGATCCGATACCAATTCTTCGCTCGCGCTCCTTCGCGATAATCTGGGTGAACATGCCAACGTCTCACGTAATGTTGGAGAAGTAGGCACAATTGAATTGTCGACTTCGGCGTCACTCGAGATCGAGAACATCTGGTACTCAGACTTCTTCACCCTTTTCTTAACTTGCGGCAAGGAGACGTGATGATAATTTGCATCTTGGCGTCTGCCAGCCGACGCATGATTATTGACCCCATTGCGTCGACGAATGGATGTAATCTGATCTGAACTATGGGAGGATTCCGACGATCCTCGACGTCTTTTGCGGGGATTTGTTGGAGCGGACGAAGAACCAACGTCGTCTTCGTATGTCGGATGAATTTGCACACTGAAGAGTTGCTTTCGAGGCCGACCTCGAGGCCGACCTCTTGGTCGCTTCTGCCCCGGATAAGGCGTTGACGAGGTCGTGAGAGCATCTAGAGGATCGTCGTTGGCGCTGGCTTCAGTCTCTTCTACGGGCCCAAGAGGTCGTATTGTTGAGGGTCTCTTCCCTGCGCGACGCTGTTGTCGCCTGGAAAATTTGGCTTTCTCTCGGGCTTGCTCGTCAAGGAACTGCCGGTGCTCAAAGCGTGTCAATTCATTGAGCGACACCCATTTCAAAATATCGTCCGGCCTGACTCGCTTTGTTTCAACTTCATAATTGATCGTCACATCCACCGAGTAGAATACTCCATAGTTGCACCCCGTGGGACGAATGAATGCAGTAATTGTAGGAGCAGACTGCACTGTTTGATCATTTGTGGTAGCCAGGACTGCACGTTCTTTTACCACAGGCGCCGAGGTGTTGGTACGATGATTGGGTGCCAGGATTATCACGACCTTAATTACTTGTTAGCCTGGTGCGCATGTGACAGCAACACTAATTGCCTCGACTCAATGATACCTTGGGTACAAGCTTCTGGCTACTGTGACTACTTTGCGACTTTGCAGAGAGGTCTGGGGAGGCGGCTGTTGACAGGTTCTGCGGCGACAACAGAGACGGCATTGATTTGCTATTCTGCCCCATAAATCGTAAGAGCAGTGACTATCACTTAATAAGCAGAAGAGATAATTAACGGAGCTAGTGACCTACTGAAAAGAGAGCATTCACTTGTTAGATTATTAAACGTTGTTATTGCTTGCACTTTCTGCAAGTTTCATATCTTGTATATAAAATATGAAGAAAGTATTTACAAAGAATTAATTTTTAATTGTATTACTCTTAGCGTTGCGCTAGCGCATACTGATTTTATATTAGATTATTCAAAAAATTAAATAGAACTTTTTTAGATTTCTTTCTAAAGTCTCTGAATAGTCAGTTCTATACTCGTTTCGCGATAAACAAAGATACTAAACAGTAATTATTATTTCTACTTCTCGATTTCTTGTAAATCTTCGCTTGCTAAACTGTTGCGTTGAGATGAGAGTTTCTGTCGCATTTTGAGCAATCGCAAGCTTGGCAAAAAGCGGAATCGAATGTCTTGGCGCCAAGCCAGCCGAATGCTCGAGCCAAACAATTGAACGCGTTTCCTACCGTAGGCGTAACATAAAGTATCTGGCTGTTTCTTCTATAGATCCTTTGAGTGTCGATTGCTGTATTTGTGAGGCTGTAGAGCCCGCCAAGCTATGCTGTGGCACCTCCTTTGACCTCATTAGCTAGGGCATTGAGACGCAATGGATTCCTTTGCCAAGCGCCTCGCAACTTTCACCTCATGGCCCCATCATGGCCAACACGTGCCGCGATACATGGCCGCAGCTGGCTTCTACCAAGACCACAAATGGGCACGAGACGCCGCAACGTGCTTCCACTGCGACCTTACCTTGGCTGATTGGGCTGTTGGGCAAGACCCAGCGACAAAACACGTTGAATGCCAGCCCTCGTGCACTTGGATCGTCGGCAAGACTATGAATACGCAGGAGAAAAGGGAGGATACATTCCAGAATTGGCCTTGGGATGGCGCGCTGTCGCACATGATGGTGGCAGCGGCGGGCTTCTATCAGAGCGATCGGACGAACCACGCCGTCACGTGTCATAGCTGCCAGCTCACTCTGCAGCCTGGAGAACTTTTGTCTGACCCATTGCAGGCTCACATCTCGTCTCTGTCTGCTTGGCGATGCACGTTCGTCCGCAGAAATCTGTCCTCCGTCGACGTCAAGGAAGAGGCTACCGATGCCTTACGCCGGGGTCCATGTCGAGGACCAGTACAGACTGGCGCCGCTCTTGTCGGTCCATTTCCTCCAAGCCCACCTGCGAGCCCTCATGCATCCGATAACGCATGCACAAGGTGTGGTAAGGATTTCGCTACAAAACGCGAGCTCTTCAGTCACCTTCGTGAGGTACACAGGATCAACAAGTGTCGAAAGTGTGGCAAACGGTTTGCCAATGGCGATCGCCTCGCCGATCACTTACTACAAGACCACGCGGTACCAAAAGTGACAAAGATCACGAAGATGGGTGGGAGGAAAGTTCAACTGACTGGTAAGCCAGTCAAAGGAAGAAGGATCGGCCCACGGAACCGTGGTGCAAGAGCTCGAGCTATAGGGAAGAATTGGCCTTTCATCTTCGACCACGACAATAATGACGAGATCAAGATAAAGCAAGAGCCAGAGACGTAGGGGTCGCGATCGATATCACTGTTTGGAGTTCAGGAATCATTTTTCTTGAGTTTGGGCGGAGTTTATCAATTGGCACAAGCTGCGGTGAGAGTGTTCCTCCGCTCAGCTTGTGTCTGTGAGAGTATACGGCGCAGGAGGGCGCATTCGAAATCAACGTTCGGAGGTCAGGGGCGTCTCGTCTCTGAATTTGGGAGGGATATTTTTTTCTGCGTTTGTTGGCGTGGAATCATTGCTTCGCCCTAGCTTCGGTTTGTGTTACAGTATGGCGCAGGGTCGGAGGTCGCAAACCACCCAAGCAATACTGGAGCATTGCTTGGGTGGTTTCTCGTTGTCTATCATGATTGAGAAGATACGAAGCTACATCGGTGCCAGTGGCTCTCTATTCTCTGTTTGAGTATGGCGGATCAGTCGGTATCGGGGCTGTATCACCCATTAAAGCCTCTGTTGTTATATGACAATATTGATACAAACATAGCGCATCTCAGGACTTGCAGCGTCTGCAGTGAAATCGCACGCTGTGGGCCACATTATGCAAGAGTATGAGATTGAAGTCTCCGAGGCCCTTGCAATAGCGACGTAGGGTTGAGGTTTAGGGTCTCTCGCTCCTCCGACAAGTCGCGTCGAGCGCATCAGAAAGCAAAGCGGTGCTCCCTTCATTGATAGCCAAAATCGTCGCAATTCTGGCATGTCTTCTTATCGAACGACTTCACCTGCCACAATGAAGGCTCATTACCACATGCCTGACTTTAGGTGGCGGGGGCATCTCATTGACGTCATGACTGGGAAATCGCAATCCCCATCTCACGACTTCACGACTTCACGGTTCGACCATCTTACATCCTCCCGACTTTCATACCTCCCATCTGCAACTACATCACTCTCTATGTATGTTGAGTCGATGATAAGCCACCGCCATGTCTCTTTCGTCTTCCTTCACCCGACTCACTCGATGTCACCATTTGCATCGCCTCTCAATAACTGCTAGGAGCCCCACTGCAAGCCACTGCTTAAGAAGAATACCAACAGGTGAGCGCTCGCTTTTAGTGCCTGTTACCCCATTGCCAGCTCCAGCCTTCTCTTGCTCGCATCTTGAACCTCTTACTTCACGCACGTACTCACTGAGCATTTCTCCCTACTGTAGCAAGCGCCCACTTCAGCACCATAACATGCCTCAACGCTGCCTCCGATGACGCCGGCCAAATCATCTCCGACACCGCCAAAGTCGAGGGTGGTCCTTCCGAGGGCTCCGCTTCCGCCCAGATGCAATCCGAAGTTGCCAAAGCCCGCAACGCCGAGCAAGGAGACGCAACGACCGGTAGCAACAAGAGCAAAACTGCTGCAGGGCAAAGGATCTCTGAAATTGCCAAGGCGGAAGGTGGAACAATTAAGGGCAGCGCGTCGGCACAGATGCAATCGGAGCTCACAAAACAGCGAAATGCCGCCCAAGGCGTAGGCCGCTCGGGCAATAAATCTGCTGCAGGTCAAGCGATCTCCGACGTGGCTAAAGCCGAGGGCGGGACCACCAAGGGAAGCGCATCGGCCCAGATGCAGTCTGAGGTTTCCAAGGCTCAGAACGCTGGCTTTGGACAGGGAGGCGTCTTTGAATCTGTGGAGCCAACTATGCGGAGTCAGATGGATCGTGAGGCAAACCTGATTGATGCCGAGCAGGAGGTGGTGCCGAAGATGCAGAACGATCCGGAGCACGTCACCAAGGAGGACGCAAGCCTGATCAGGAGTCGCGAGACTCGAGCTCATGGAGTGACGGAGAAAGGTGGCGTTGCCGCCACTGCCCAGCATTTGGCTGCCGAGAACGAGAAGAAGGGGACGGTCTGAGGGATAGCCTTGACATGATGGAAATGTTGGTGCCGACAACGGACTGTTTCCATGCTACACCTTCAGGTTATACACTATTGTAAGCCCTGTTTCTTTTCATTGATAGGCCATGCTCCAGGCTAATAAACAACAGTATTGTATAAATTATACTGGGTATCTGGCGACGAGGCACGAGCGGCATAAAAGCATGGTATATGTGGATTAGCGATAGCATAAGGGCACTTTAGATTAGCATAGTAGATGAACCCTCAACTCTTGCATACTTGTATCTTGTCTATTGAAAGGTAGCTTAATTACTCACGTGACTACAATCCTTCATCGTGTTGCCTGTCCCCAACCTTGACAACCTCGATCCTCACTTACTCGGTCGGTCATCAACGGTTCCCAGGAAACCGCGCGCATCGCGCATCGCGCTACTCTGAACATTGTCGCCAACCCATTGAAAAGCTCGACAAGAGTCCCTTGTCCATCTTTCCATCATATCAATCAGGCAAGACCAACAGTCTTCCCTTCAACAGCTAGACTGCTTTGGACTTATCTGTCAATGACATCCTATATAAGGCCGACGTCTTCGCTATAGAATGATGAGGCTTCGAAGACGGAATAATGAGGAGAAGGATGCAGAATATACGTGTCACGCGGACAAGATGACCATGCACGACTGGCCTGGACCCCGCTGGCTTTGAAGACTGTGCCGTTAGCATACGGTCGTCACGAGGATAAAGATGCATTGGCAGGAATAACATACCGACCTGCATATGGAAGGCATCGGCATAATGTGGTCGACTGTGTTGGCGTGGATAACAGACCGCTGGGACCTTGGGCCTGAGGAGATGGACAGAAGTCCTACCATTTATACATCGGACGAGCTTGGGTTCGTCTGTTCACGCCATAGGATCTGAAAAGCAGAGAATGGAAGTCATCATACAAGGACTCGGTGATATCATGGACGTGGACTGGATCATAGCTACAACGCAACGGCCACCTTGCGCACTGCTTTCCCCAAGATTCGACTTCGTTCTTGGAGGTATGACTCCATCAATGATGTGTGGGAGGGTACGGCAGACCGCCGAACAATTCGTACGCGGCGGGAGTTGGCAACTACGGCACGTAGGACTTGAACATTTGGAGTTACAGGCTTTGTGAAAGAGGAGCGTCTGCGAGTGAATGGGTAAAGGCAGGAAGGTTTCTCGAATTGTCCTTTCGTCCTCCATTGGTTTACTTGATGCACGGCCAGTTTCCGCCATCATCAAGCATTCTGTGTCTATGCCTGTCTCTGACAGTCGAGAATGTATAATTAGAAGTTCCGTATCTCGCCATTGTTTCATTGCATCTCCACCATTCGATATGCGCTGGTCACAGATGTTCCGCTGTTCAAGACGCGCAACATGCGACAACCGAGTATAAGCTTAGCATTCTCCCTGCATTTACTTGGAATTGCGAGTCTCAGTTGAGCCTGGTCATACGGCTCGAAAGGTGGTAATGAGGCTAGATGTACTTTTGCCATTGTCCGTGGCTGGGCTGCTCTCATCAGCGCACACTCTGCTGGAAAGAAGAGGTAGGAAGATAATGTGATCCTGGGAAACAAAGCATTTTTCTGATCACGAACAGCTACATTTCCCAAAATCAGCAGCGGCAAGTACATCATTGCGAATTGCGGCCCCAACGCGGCGCAAATAGACAGCCTTCTCAAGAATCTGTACAACGCACTCCTGCCCGCCATTCAGGATGCAAACCTCGGGCAAGCCAGCCGGGCCTTCTCAACCTTCTTTAAAGACATCGGCTATGCACCATACGTCTCTACTCTCCTAACCAACGTAACCATTGGCGTTGCAATGGACCAGCAAGGATCTCCCGCCTTCTTCTGCCCTACGGCTGCTGGCCAAATCACGCCTGTCGATAAGAACACGGGGCAGTCAGCGGACGTCTATAGCCGATGCGTGGAGCATCCCACCTTGATGATGTACATTATGTACGGCACGCCCTACATTGTGGTGTGTCCGAATTTCTTCACCATTGGCCTGCGGGCACTGCCGCCACCAAACACTTGCCTCCAGCTCAACAGGTTCAAGACGCAATACAAAGGCAATGGGGACCCCGTAGTGCACTTCCAGATGTGGGTGCTTCTCGAGGAGCTTGCTCATTACTACATCTACATGACGACCCAACGCGAGCTGGATATCTATAACGTCCTTACATGCGTACAGATGAATGGGAAGGACTCGTCGCAGAATCCGCACAACTATCTCTACTATGTGGCGAGTAAGTCATGCTGTAATACCCAGTGCTTCCGCGTCGAGATCACTAACGGCCGGCAATAGGTATCTATGGGGGGTGTACTAATTTCCCCGTCCCTCGGAGGCGAAGGCCCAACGAGCACGAGCTGTTGAGTGCGCCCGATGACCAGACGGGAGTGCCCAAGTGAGCCAGGTTGATGTAGCCCATGTAGCCTTGGAAACGGGCACTATCAATACCTAGTTTCCGCTCCGTCGAGAAGGATGAACTCACCGTGGGCCACTTTGCAGCACCATTTTTGTGAGAAGCCCGATGATCCAGTGGCAACAATTGCTCTTATCACTCTCAGCATCTCAATTGTCTTACATTGTCAACGCTGCACAACTTTTTGCTTGCGGCTCAAGGCCCTAAGCCCAACCCTAAGCGCACAAGAGGCTAGCCTTGTTCTGTGAAGGTCAAGTTTGCTTCCAGGTTCTTACAACATGTATTGCACCGCCATTTCACACATGATCTTGGGTGCTGATCCTGCTTGACAGCTCTTCATTGCGTGCTAGCTCGTGGAAGAAGTCAATCTGTTCCTTCAGAGAAGGGTTAGCAGTTCCGGAGTGCAGCATGTTTACCCCCACGCGCGTTCAACTAAAGTATTGGTTTTATCCCACAGGGAATACGCCAGCTGTCAACCTCTTACGAGATATACCCCCCTCGGACAACAAGAAAGAAGACAATGTCAATCTGCTATTGCTAGCATGCGGAGACCCGAGAAACATACTTTTCTCACTGTGGTGCGAGCAAGGGCATGGTAGGTTTCGCCGCTCTCAGACTCTTTGACATCCTCCACATAGTATTGAGCCCCTGGACTGTTCTGATTAGCTAAGGAAATAACAATCGAGCCTTACAATGTTTTCAAGCGCCTCCTGACATGGTTTAGCAACCGGACATGAAGAAGTGATAAGCACTGACCAACTTCTTCTCTGTAGATGTCAAGCGTAATTACCTGTTCACTTGTTGTGATATCGAGCCAGCAGTGCTAGGTAAGTCAATCGCCGCAGCCGTTCCCTCGTCTGAATATTGACCATTTCTAGCCCGCAATGCCGTTCTCTTGACACTTGTCGCCGAGCGCTGCTCGTGCAAACAGAGTATCTCTAACAACAGCGGCGCCATATGGAATCTTTTCTACCATCTCTACATCCCCGAGGGCTCCCTAAACATCCTGCGACAACACGCAGAGTGTCTGCTTAAAGCCTCCGATACTTTCGAACGGTGGCTTTCTTCCCCATTTGGAAATTTCTCGGGCTTCGTAAACCGACAAACCCTAGAAGCACTCCGTAAATTTTGGGCCCTTTACGCTACAACCAAATATTCTGAGAAGGTACGTGTTGTCAGGTCATGACTTTTTTTGGCATCTGCCGTATCCTTGTTGGGACACAAATTGTTTCATTCAGGGAACTGAAGATGTTGCAGGCTGTTGAAGATGTTGCAGGGTGGCGCCGGATTTCTTTTGGTTATGACGCCGCGGCGGGCCTTGACCCGCCGTGTTGGAGTACCAGCGCTTCAGCTGAGGTCGAAGTCATGTCATTCCACTTGTCCAATCATAAGAACGCAGTGATCTTCGTCGAGTTCTATTTCCCAGCAATAAGAAAAGATGCTAATCAGGCGATCTCCACCAGACCGAGACCCAAGCAAGGGACACGATCGCGAAGCGAAGCAAAAACATCGGTAGCTCTCGCTTCATACACGGCGTACGCTCCGCTGGGCCTTTCTGGTTAGATGCGACGGAGATGGTGGCACACGCCTATCGAGAATATTGGAGGACGGGGGTTACTGGAGGAAATGAGGCAGATGTTGCCGAGCTAGGCAACAGTGGCAAGGGCTTCGTGAACCCAATGTTTGCAGTTTCATCAGCGCCCGCTGGCGACTATGATGTTCATTACGGAACGGAGCCTTTGCTGGGCTTTACCCTAGCTCAGGCCTTCCATAGGCAAGCACTAGCCGGTCATCAGGATATCGTGAAGTCAACCGAGGAAATTGTCAAGGCAGCAAAGTTACAATTCAGAGACTGGTGTTCCAGCTTCAAGAAGTACCTCGACAATGGTCGGGTTGCTATCAAATTGTTCGACGGAGATGCATCTACATTTTGCAATGAACTACAATTGGACCTTACCGTGGACGGTGAGCATTCGCCTAGAGCGTATATCAAGCCGTGGAGCTCGCATCCCTTGTTACTTGACGGATACAGCTCATCCATTCCACTTGAGGCTTTCGATGTTATTGACACGTCGAATCTCTGCGATCACATTGGCATGATCAACATGCTGACGGCCACTGTTCCGCTGTTGCGCAGGAGACCTTCCGCCGTACTATACACCGAGACTCTTCTGATGGCGTCGGAAAAGCCCCACGAAATCCTGTCGACCGTTCTCGGGTGTGATGTTGCAACCGTCTCTCTGTTGCTGGGTATCGCACCTGTTGGCTTGCTTTCCGGGGTAACTCTGGAAGCCACAGCTAATGAGATAGCCATGTTCACTTTCATGCAAGCGGACAAGGATAGAAGGCAATGCCGGATGCGCGTCCCATGGAAGATACTTGACTCCGCCGACCAACTCACAGTACTCAACCATGATATTCCGAAAGAAGGCGCCTTGCAGGTCTCTTTTGAACCACAGGCGCTTGCTGGCTGTCTTTTTAAGATATATAGGACAATGTTTGCACATGAGGATATGGCCAACCTTACGCAGATGATGACGCGGATGAGCACCGGAAAGTACTCAACGGATATGGAGCGGTATACGAGAGCAGCAATGGTCGCTTTACTTCGTCTTATCAAGGTTAGAGCCGTGGCGGAGTGGGACGAAACAATGAGAATGTTCATTGAGAAAGTGGAAAGTGACGGTTCGTTGATCATCGGAAGCAACAGTCTTCAAGAGCTATTCATGTACCTTCACTACTTTGGTGTCTGGACAACGGATGTCCTTCGGAAAGGGCCAAGACAGATTGGTGTCATCCCTGGTCTTGCCATGCGTTCGAGATCAAGTGACCATGGGCTTCTTGCGGACAAGACGGCTCCTGCTGTTGTGCACATAATCTTTGCGGTTCCGAGGAAGGCGCTCGGTGTCTTCACAAGCCGTAGTGCAGACTTGGTTGGAACGCCTGCACTGCACGTTTCAGTCTGCCAAACGGTTCCTGGCTTTGCATACGAAAATATCTTCTCTTCTTTCCATTCCTGTTTCGGTCAAATGGCTACCGATAACACGAATGCCGATGAGTGCGCCATAATCGAAGATGATCTTGGTTGGAAGGGAACAGCCGATCTGATCGTGAGCTGCCCGGTTCCCACATTTGGTCTACTGACGGGTCCGAGAGACGGCATACGGGTATCTCTAGTAATCAAAACCAGTCCGAGCACAATTGCTACATTCCAAAGGCACACCGGACTTCGATTGCAGGTCTTTGAGACCCTTCTGAAAGAGGATAGCACGGTCCCATCTGCCGCGATGCCCCGAAGCTCAGCTGCGGGGACTCCATTGCGATGCAGCACCGATGGGTCGAGGTCAACTGCCGTCATGGAAAACCCCTCTCGCGATCGACAGCCAAGCTGACCTCGGACTTCTCCACGAATCACCTCCAACAACACGTTGACTTTCCTCGTGGCTTTCCACTGGATGCGTGGTGAAAGTAGTTGAAGCCTCGCCCATTACAGTCACGTTGCACATCGGAAGCACAGCTCGGACGGTCTATTATCCATTTCATGTACAGGGATCGCAATCAAAGGTCAGAGTTGCCAGAAAGTCCTCGTGGATAGAAGTAGAGGTTCCGATCCACACTGCACCACCAGCAGACACATTCGACAGCTGGACTCAATTACTAATCCCCAAAGGCCAGCCACCCGTTCTCTGGAGCATTCCGAAAATCAATCTAGCAATCCAACCAAAGATCAGCCTTCCACCTGGGGCAAACCGATCATGGCTGACAGCCTTCCTCGGGCTCGTACTGAGCGACTCCGAGCATGCACTTAGCAAGTTGAATCAAGTGACTACAGTATCTCCGAAATACGACCTCAAACAGTCACTCAATACCATGCTCGGTAGTTTTGCAGGGCTTCACCCTCAATCTCCATCGTCCTCGAATGTATTCCAGCTCAGCGTAGAGAAGAGTTGCCATACGATAATACTTGCAAATGCCCTGCGCCACGATCTTGACCTGGGATCCATTGTCCTGGATGCTTGGGTTGTACCTCTCACCATACCACGTGTTCATGAATTGAGTAAAGCCCTTGGGCAAATGCAGCAGAAGCAGCCTGTGGGGATCATTTTGAGCCGGGAGGAGTCCATCCTATGGAAGCGCCTACTCCCCGCCCTAGCCGAGCGCTGCCGCACATGGTCCCACAAGAGCAGCTGCGAATACTTGGAAGGCGGCGTTCCGCTTTCGACAGCAGACGAGGAACCTTCACTCTGCAGTTGTGGCCAGGGCCAGGTGCCTCCTGACTTCGCCAAGGAGAACAAAGAGTGGAAACCGTTCGCCAAATACGCTACACGGATCGCCATTGCTCCGATTTTCCCGGTCCCGTACGTCGAGCCGTCGATGTCTCAATACATGGATGTTCTCAGCTCATCAAGAAACGAAACACCTCGAGGCGAATCATCAACGCCGCGATGCCTCGCCTGCGGGAAGTCGGATGGATCGTTGAAGGTTTGTTCACGATGTGGTAAGGCTCGCTTTTGTAATCAAGCATGTCAGAAGGCGGCTTGGAAAACGCATAAGAGTGACTGCAAGGCAAGTTGAGTTTCTAGAAAACGTCAAGCCCGATCTTTCAACCAAAAAAGGTCCCCTCCAAGCGCAGCCTTGCGATGTAGTCAAGATCCAGATTCGTTGCAATCCGCCTTCTTACAACTTTTGCCAGCTGGTGACACTTTCGAAAAGGCTCTGTTCTGTAAAGTCGCGGTTCTGCTGCCGATCACTAATTTAGCTCTTAACGAACGTTGAGAGAAGTTATGACCATCGTCGACTTCCGTGGTAGGCAAAGTGCTGATTTCATAGTGGTGTCTTTGTTCAGTCGTGAAATAAATGTTGCGTGAGGGATCTGTCACATGCTACTTGGGAGATGAGGGGGACTTAGAGAAAGCAATCCAGGACAAGGACACTCGATATCTACCTCTATATTTACCAGTAAGAATATCTCATATATAAAAAGTCAAGCATCGTACCCAGAACTGGAGTAGATCTTGATCCGTTCTGCGTTAGCAGCAAGAAGAGACACTGAAATCAAGAGATCCAGATTCCTCACCCTAAGCATCAAGAGCTCCGGTGGAATGACTCCTTGGGATCTGAGTCTATGCTCCGTCTCGAAAGTCGAGAAAGATTGATATGGAGCGAATTGAAACTTTTCCTCTAACGAAAGCTGTTCTATTAATTCTTTCTGGTTGTTTTTCTTTTGGAAACTATGTTGTTCTGTATGTCTTGATTATATTACTCCACGCTGTCAGTCTTCATTACATTTTGCTAATGCCTCAGTACCTATCAGGTACTAGACCATGCAAATTTAGAATCGTATCTCTATCTTTGATTATACTAATATCATCTCCATTCAATCTTTACTTTATTTACTGCGCATGACAACATCTCACGCACCATATCTCCACACCACACAACACCTCAGAGCTACATCTCACACTCAGCGCGGGGTCTACCATACCATACCAACCTATCAACTCAGTCAGCCCCTGGAACCCAAACAGCCTAAACCATATCGCACACCCCTTTCAACCTCGACACGCATCGGAAACTCAAGAAATGTTTTGTTCGCGAGACGACGGGGTCTCGCTCTCGATCCTCTGATCCGGCTTTTGGCCTCGGCTATTTCTGGCTCTCGTTTCCACGCTTTCTCCTTATTTCGCGCGGCTTATGCTACCTCTCTTTACTGTTAGCGCCAGTATTCCTTTGCCTGCTTTCACTGCTAATACCCTCAGTATTCTTGAAGAGACGGACATCCCCGGGCGCTGGTAAGAGAGGGTAGAGATCGTGCCGGTAGAGATCGAGATTGCGATAATTGGTTGACGGATCTTGGTTGACGGATCTTGGTTGACGGATCTTGGGAGGCGAATCATGAGAGGCGGATCATCGGAGGCGGTGTTTGCGAAGCGGTACTCGTGAGGCTGGATCTGGGGGCCGGTATTGGTGCGGCGGTGCCTGAGAGACGGAATCAGGTGCAAAGATGGCGTGGAGGGAGTCCCTCTCTCCGGGAAACAGGGTCGAGGAGGTTGAGGGGCGTCAAGGAGCGATTGTCTAAATAGATGAGGGGGCATGGTGGGGCATCTACGTGAGGTGTAGAAGATTGAGGGGTGTGGTACTTAAGGAAAGTATAGATTTGCAAGATCAAAAAAGAAGCCTAGACGTACAATATGTTGTGAAGCGACCGATGGGGGGCGATGTCTGGGAACGGTGGAATAGATGTGATAAGGTGACGTGGGGGGAGCAATTACCTGATTATAGTACGGTGTGGTTGGGGACTTTTGGGCTGGGAGGGTTGAGAGATATTTGGGCCTGTTCAATTGAGAATTATCGCGGCGGAGGATGCGGGGAGGAACACGAGGAGGGAGGTCGATGGCCAGATACAGAGATGGTGGGAGGATGAGGGATTGGTGAGATAGAGAAGTGATGCGGGAGTAGTGGGCTGAAGGGAATGGGACGCGTGGAGTGGAATGGAAACTAAAGTAGAGGGGGGTTAGGGAGTTTGCTTGGGGTAGGGATAGCGGTTTGGGCGGACTAGTTAGAGGAAAGTGGGATGTACTTTCGTATGGAGCGGTGTTGGAGAGGTAGGAGAAGTGATATGTAGAGCTTTTGAGTGCAGTGAGGCGAGGAAATTGTGATGAAGTGGTACTAGGCATACAGCAACAAACGTGCTGTAGGAGTCGAATAGAGTAGAACGTGGGAGCTGACTGAAGTGATGTAGAGAAGTCGAGCAGAGTAAGCTATGAAAGCTGGATGAATCGGGGCGGGGGAAGAAGTTGAACAGAGTAGAGTGTGGAAGTTTTTTGAATTTTGGTGGGTTTTGGTATCAACAGTCAAGATCGAAAGAAGAGAACGATAATACATTTCTAGAAAGACGAAAGACAAGATTTTTGTAGACAGGAGATGCTTGCTATGACGATGAGTCTAGTTGAGAGAAGTATACCATAACGTCCTGAGGCTATGGTCAACGTCTTCGTCCCTTGAGATAGCCTTTTCGTAAGTAAGACACAGTAAGACACTATGTTATATTTCCACGCCGAGCAATTCAATACCCATTGAAGTTGCGTAAGCCTTGAAAGACTTCTCGCAGCTTCTCTATTTTTTGGACCAGTCTTGATATTTTCTTTCTACACTCGCTCGGACTTCTCGTATTGCACCTTTCCCTTCTAATTCTTCTGGTGCCTTCTCCTGGAGCATCTGTAGTTGCTGTATGTCTAGCATGCTTCCTATTGTAGCTGCTCAATTTGTATCTCGACTCCCTGATCGCTCTTCTGGCTGTAATGCTAGATTAGATCTCCTAGCACCACGTTAACAATTTTTTACATCGGCTCTTTTCGATTCCATTCTCTCTCTCGTTTTTATAGTGTTATTCTGCTTGATCTAGTGGCCGGCCTGCTCGACTCACAGATGGCTCTTCTGACCAAATTGCTCAATCGGGTGCTTTGTTGTAATGCCAATAACTTCTGTATGATTCAAGCACCGACTCTAAACACCCCCTTTCCCGTAATCTCCATCCCCTTTTTCCACAAATGCACCCCTCTGCGAACATACCTACCTCCGCACCACAAGTCTGTATGTTACTATCCCCCAGGCCTCTTATTTCGATCTACCGATGTCAAACTAAAAATCTTGATTAACATTAAATAGCCGCAAATCAGCATACGGATCACCCTGCCAAAACACCGGTCTTCAATTTTAATGAAAGCGATCTCCCTGGTCTTTCTGTCCTTCTTCGCAGCCGTCGCTCTTCGCTTGATGTATCTAGAACCTGTGTTAATCATATCATCGTCATCTTCCAACACGACGAGGCCTCTTCTCCCTCGTGTCAATATTAAAGCTGCGCTTCCAACATGTCCACGACGACTATCTCCTTCGCGGCATGCGCTCGAACAGGCTCAAGGGTGAGGTATTTATCGGTGCAGGGAGATCTGAGCACCATGGCGGCGACGTGGATGATGTGGAATGGTGGTGGAGGTTTAGCGCTATAAGGGAGGTGGTAGTTACTGAGAAGGGAGGTGTCCAAGTGTGGGTTGAATTGATGACGATGGATAACCGATTATGTAAGAAGCTCCTGCAGGGACGACAGTAATGGGGTCTTCTGTGACGGACTATCTTGGCTTCGAAGCGTGTATTTGTTGTGTAAGCATCAGCGAATCGAGATGTTGCAAGTGAGAAGACCGAGAAGGGAGTATATACGGGAAAGTAAGATAAAAGGCAAGAGCGAGTGAAAGAGCTGTAAAGGAGTGAATTCTGATTAGACAACAAAGAAGACCCGCGAAAAGTGAATAAAACTTCTCAACAGAAGAGCAAAAATGAATGCACTTATCACTTTGTCATTGCCAGTATTGTGACTTATCAAAACTCATTAGCCTGGAGATGCAGTCCTAAGAGTCATACGAGTTAGTTCCAGTCTACAAGCTTCACATACGGAGATCGAGACTATGTCACTTCCCCTTGTGTTTGCTTTGCAACCCCGGAAAGCTACAGGACTCCTTACCGACATCTCTTACTCCGTTAATTTACTTTCCCTTTTAACGCATCTTGGCCCTCACTCTAATACTCCACCCAAAACGACCATTGAACAATGAACAATACTCGAGATCCTTCACCGAGCAGTCAGTCCTACGACAACTATTCCAATCTACGTCGCCGCCCTGCACAGCGCGGTCCTCCCCCAGATTTCTACGTCATGCAGTCAGACAGTACCGGAACTTATATAGAGCACTGGCATGCGCCGCAAGGTAACATGCAGCGTGTGTCTGCCATTAGGAATGGGGTCAGGACTGGGGACGTTGCTTACGAGCTCGATAATCCCCAGGACGGGAGCTTAACATACGAATTAAGAGCACCTGTTGGTGTACGACCTGCAAGCGATTCCGGCCAATGCAAGCGATCTTATCAGAGCCAGCCTTTCCAGACCATTCAGCCAGACTTCCAGATTCCACACGGGCCTAAGCCATTCGAAGGCGAAGAGGAAGCCGTCCAGAAGAGTCTTGAAGACCTAAATGCGGAAGTCGCAATCCAGAAAATCCTGGAAGATGAGGCGGTTGCGCGGCAAGAGGCAGAAGCAGTCCGGAGAAGTCTCGAAGACCAGAGGATCGTTCAGCAGGAGATTGAAGAGCATGAGGTCTTGCTGAGGGCATTAGCGAGGCAGGAAGCGCTGTTGACGCGCTTCTCGGAGCAGAGGACTGATGCGAGGGAATTCCGGGAACAGGAGGGTTTGGTTGCGCAGCTGAGGGAGAGGTTGTTGGGGCTGGAGAGATGAGGGGTGGTAACAGAATCCAGGAGATGGCGAGGGGGGTTTGATGTATAGGTTGGAGTAGTGGTTCATTGTCTGATCGCTGTGCTTTCAAAGCTGTATGTAGTTGCTTGTGGCCAGTTCTTGAGAGGGGAAGAGCGTACTGCCTGCGTAAGGCTATAGTACAGATTGCGTTAGATTAGCGCTGGAGTCCCTTTCGGAAGTCCACCTCCTGAACCATTGAGTAACAAAGTTTGGTGTGGCGAGATGTTGGAAACGCTGACGCAGAATTCGAGAATCATAGGGATCATACTCACGACTCGCCTCTTGCTGGTGGCCTGACTCAGGTTGTCCGTGCTGTGATTGCGACAGTGACTCCTTCCTTAACGAGATCAAACGTCATACGTTCTGCTGAGCCATTACATAAAGCCTTCTGCCCAATTTTCCTAAGAAACCGTTCTTGCTTCGCCAACTTCTAGATCTAAAAGAAATACATCAAGAATTCACATTTCTCGATTTACCATCAATAACTTCCCCTAGCCAGCTTGCAACCGAGACGCCCCATTTACCTTAACTTCCTTCAATCTCTCGGAAGTCGGTATTCACTCTAAACCTTAAAGACTTTCACAAATTGTACTGAGCACTTATAAACATGGGAAATGCGCAGTCTACTCTACAATGTCAAGATCTCGCCAGACAGGCACTTGCAAGAGCCCGTGGGCTTCAGATACAGATCAGAGGACCGCCATGCAGAGGAGCCATAGTCGACTATTGCGAAGGACGTTTCGACGCCCGGCGCCTGATCCAGCGATGCACGTGTTTGGAAGCTAATGAGTTTGCTCGACTAGCTGCCCCGATCTATATTCGCTGGATCGCGGAGCATACAAGAGGCTTCCGGTGTGTCCCTGGGCGATGTCAGTACCCTCATGACGGACTACATATCGAAGGATGTGAGTTGACAGCCCACTGCCGCCGGGAATTGGGGTCCCAAAAGACTTCTTGATGGCTATTATTCAGCAGCTGGGAATTCCTGAGCTTGCCGGTTTGGCTCGCTCACTTACCTGCAGTCGCCCTGGCCACCATACACACGTCTCCCGTGTTCATTCCGGGGGCAACGATCACCGAAACTATGGCGGATATGGCGGACATCAGAGCTACTCCGGCCACCTTGCCCCTCGCAGGCCACGTGACCACCAGAGTCATCACGGTGGTCAGCAAGCTCGCCCTGGCCGCTCCGACCACCGTCGCGCCCCGCACGATGGAGCGCATTGGGATATAGAAGATGAGTTTCCTAGCATAGACTAGTCGTGAGTTAAATCGGTAAAGGAGGCGTTGCCATGAGGGAGGAGAAGAAATCGCCTATGTCGATCAAGGAGAAAGGGCTGATAATTGTGCTTGCTGTTATATCTTGTCTTTAGCCTGCCACTATCAAAAGATTGCAGGCGGCAGTTTGCCGATTGGTGTGCCGAGTTTCTTTCCATAGTGATGATTGTCACCTTGAGAGAATAGTCCCCATGCTTCTCGCCGAGTAACACATCGAATGCTGCAATTCTACCAGTCGACCCCAAACATGCCGATCCAATGGCACGGGCCAATGAGGCCAGAGCGTGTTCAGCCGTTACAATAAGAGTAGACACAGTTGCCGCAGATTCGCGTTGTTTCGATTCCAATTCTGTTGCTGTTGAGAAGTTATTGTGTTGATGAAAGATTTTGGACACTGACAAAACCCCAAGACATCACAATTCATGGGGAGTTGAAGAGTTCAGAACTCCTTTTCATCCTTCAACTAGAAGCGTATAAGAATGCTTCTGCTTCTTCGATTATCCCGAATAGCATCCTTCCTCAATCAGCTCTACCAACCTACCAAACCATAATATCTCAACGACTGCAGCCAAGATCCAAGTAGTCATAGCCAATCACAATTACCTAAAGGAACCAGGTCAAGCTCGCTGAGAGCTGAAAAGAATGGGAACTACTCATTCACGTCTGCGCTATTCTGTAAGTCTTTATTGCTGGCTTCCATATTATAGCGTCCTGTGCTCTAGCACATTATCAGCAACGTCATAGCAATATCACTTCAAAAGGTAGCTTTCGAGACAGATGGCTAACACTGTGCTCATCCAGGAGATAGCATATGATGCTCTGATCAATGCTCAGCTTGTTTATCGAGATTTTGGCGGACCTATGCCTCGCGGCGCAGTCGTTGCGTACTGTAATGGCGAAATCAGCTCCACTTCTTTGGCTCGCAATTGTACGCAAATAGAGCTCGTGGAGTTCTCACGATTGGAATATTCGGTATGTGTGCGTTGGCTGGATACCCATCATGGCGTCTTCCGATGCCAGCCCGTTCATGGTCGTTGTCGCTATCCGGATGAGTTCATCCACGATACTCATTGCCGGTACCATATCCCGCTACCTCCGGACATTGAACATCCACCTCCTCGCACGGGGCACGGTCATCAGGCTCATAGCTCGCGTCATGGCCATGGTCATCAGGCTCATGGCTCGCGTCATGGCCATAGTCATCACGCTCACGGTTGGGGTCACACTCGAGTCTCAGCTAATCTTTCCGGTGGCCGTCATATATCTGGAGGACGCGTCGGTAGAATTGGTGGTCACCATAATCACTTCATTGAGGATAATCTACACGACGCTTCTTTTTTCGGTAACTCTGGTAGTCGAAGCGGCACGGGTCGTAGTGGACGGGCTTCTCTTGGTGGCAACGGCAACGGTGTTGCGACTTCTCGTCATGGTGCAGCTGTCCGGAGTGGTCGAAGTTCCCGTGGTCCCACCGCTCGTGGCGAGGCCCCTCTTGATCCACCGCTAAATACTGGCACCTCTCACGGTGGCGCCTCTCGTGCGGATCGGGCTCCTCGGAGTGGTGCAGCCTCTCATGGTGGTCGAGATCCTCGTGATAGAATGGCGCAGGGCGAAGCTGCTCAAGATTCACCTTCAAATCCAGGGGCTCCTAATCGCGGTGCGGCTCCTGCGGATACAACTTCTCGTACTACCACCGCTGCTCTTGATCTCCGAGAGCCTCCGTTCAGTACGGCTCAAGGCGTGGCTCCTGCTAGCACAATGTTTCTTATTGCTGCTGCCGCTCACCATGTTGAAGAGCCCCGGAATAGTACGACTCAAGACGCCACTAAGGCCAATACTACTGCTCGTCCAGTTGTCGCCGCTTCTGCCAATACGACTTTTCATACAGCTACAGCTGCTAACGGTATTCAACAGCGTCTGCATAGTATGGCTCTAGGCGCAGCTACTGCTGGTACAAGTTCTCGTACTGCTGCCGCCGCTCATGGTTTCCAAGCTCCGATTCATAGTTCGGCTCAAGGTGCGGCTGATCAAGCTTATGGCGGTGAGGTCTCCCAAGGAGGACAACATGGAACCCAGGCTTCGCGCATCAGAGTCTCGAAGAGTGTCAGATTCCAAACAGGTACGCAAAGGGCAGAAGCAGGAGTATCGGAAGATTACTAGCTGTGGAACATGGCGATCAATGAAGCGGATAGTACTCTGATTATTGGAAGCCGGTCTGTAAAAGCAGCGGTGACCACAGATGGACGGACTGGGGATGAACTTGCTGGCTCTTGTATTTAGCTCTTAGTTGACTAATTATTGCATGCCATTTGTTCCATCACACGGATCTTTCTGTGAACACCATTGATAGTCGAACACTCCTCTAGACTTTCTTGTTGCGGCTGGCAGCGTAAGTAGAGTCAAAGCGTACTTCCAACAAGAAATCAACTAGGAGATCACAAGCTTTCGAAAGTGGAACGACAGTCATGAAAGCTGTCGACAAGAAAATTGTAACCACATCGAGATGTCCGTGTAAGACCGCGAAGCACTTCGGGGGAAAGGGAACAAGGATATAAACTTCCGATGTCGAACTATGTGGTTGATACAACTCATAAAGGCAAGCCAGCGACTACTCGTGAACATGGATGGATGGATCATACAAGTATACAAGAAGACCTATATCCAGAAGTTGTAGATGCCGATATTTCGGCTCATTAGCATATCGCTTTATAGAGTAAGCGGATGTTGAACGGGAGAGTCGGAATCTGATGATTGGGGAAGAAGGCTTGGCGTTGCCAAGAAAATCGGCCTCGGTCCGCTCCCCTTGAAGCCCGCGCCGCAGACCAAAAATAGATCCTGCGCAACTCACTATCTCGTAGAAATTCTGATACAAAACGGTGACACAAGGTCCAGGTCGTGGAGGCTGAGGCTCGGCAGCCACAGGTCGTCAGGTCGCTGCACCTATCAGATGTTGTCGATGCTCTCCACACCCTCGGTGCACCTGCACTTTGCCATCCCATATGGTCCTTCGATCTCGATCTTTCAACCCTCTGAATGCTCTCTGGTTTCAGCCTCGCGCACAGCAGCAGGGACACCATGTGTATATGCATCCTTTTCCCCTCCTTGATCCTCTCTGCTTCTCCTCCTCGCTTCTGCTTCCTCCTCTTCACACTTGATAAATCACGACATCGCAAGCATGAGCCTCGAGCTTGATAGCCGCGATGACCTGCCCATACCCCGAGAACCTGACCAGGTGCCTTACAGATACCATATCGAGAAAGAGAGCCACGTCAATGAGTACCCACCAGACGATCCTGTATCTCACAAACTCTCGCAGCAGCACGTCAGACAATAACCGCTCTTACGTACACTTAGCATCGTCCTTGCTATCATGACCGTCCTTACTGCCGTTGCAGCTGGTGTTGGAGCCGGCGTAGCCGAGAAGCGGGGACGAGAGTGAGCTTGCAATTATCCGTGCAGATCCTCACTAATCGCTTCCTGGCAGAAACGCCAATTTGAGGAAGCTCCTCCACAGTAGCACTGCCCAAAACAACTGCACTTCTTCCGCCGGACCCCAGATCTCGGGTGCCGCCGCCAACAACTCAACCAATGCTACTGCCTCCAATCCCACCTCTTCACCTTTCAAATCCTCCCTCGCACCCACCACCAATTGCACTGCCATGCGTGGTACATATGTTACGGCATGGTCTCGATCGGTGTTCACCACCGAATGCTCCCTCGACTACACTGCTCTGATATGCTCGGCGTCTGGGTGTTCACCTTCGCAGATTGCATGGAGGCTTGCGCGTCTTGGAATTACCCCGAAGTGTTACACTGTGTCTTACGATATCAGCAATTCTGGTGATCTGTGGAACACAGTGGGCTCGGGAATTGCTTTCTCAAAGACAATAACGAGATACAAGGGCATAAGAAAAGCGTTACAAGTAGTGGGTCTATGAAATTCAACACGTGATCGAGCGACAAGTGCCCATGGAGATTAACGCCGGGGTAAATGTATGATTTCGTCTCCATCAGGTAACATGCAGTCTGGTGGCTCTAAGATATAGTCATACATGCAGTAGAGAAGCGTCTTGGTTGGTGGACCGTATACTTATATCTCTCGTTTCCACTTGTTAGCATTGCATGCTTGGGACTTGAACTGCTTCGATTGACCTTTCATTTGCAGACCACTCGCTCGACGTAGCCACGATATGCAAAGGTAGCTGCGATATGAAAAGAATGTTGATGCATCAAAGGATCTATGGGTTGGCTTTTCACGTCAAGTCCTCAACAATATTGAAAGTATTTTGACAGGTAAGTCATGAGCACACGAAGTTCAAAGTCACCAGGAACTTCACTGATATTAGGCACCCTTTCAGACTGCTATCGAATCTTCTCCCAGACGCAAATTCCAAATCAATATTCGCAAGCACTTTGAATTGATCGCCGTATGCTATGTGGTCGCCATCCAACTTACAGCCGCCCTGTCGACTGTCATGTATTCAATAGCGTCCTGGTTTGCCATCTCCACACAGTGTCTCCCCACACCAGTTGCTGATTAAGTCTGCCTCCTTTGTTCCCTTAATCGATTTCATGGCTAGTTCCTGGACTCGCTTGTCTTTTGGCTTTGACCCGTGTAGTTGAGTCAGCACAATGTTTTCTTTGTTGAGTCGGTCTCTGAGACCTTTGCTCGGCTGTTTCTCCGTAGACACGGATTTCTCCTTGTGGGTTGTGGTGGTGCCGGTCTGCAGATGTTCTTGGTATGCAACGCGGCTGCTTCGAAGCTCGTGATTGAAGAACTTGGAGATTGAGATGGTCATGGTTGAAGGTATGTGGTGTTTCGAAGATTCTTTGATAATAGGAGTGATTGTGGGAAGTGGTGTCTTTGTTGGTAAGGTGGATATGATGGGCTCTGACAAGAAGTGGTGAGTTTTTCAAGTTGAGGTCGAAGGGAACGCGACATGGTTAATGTTTGGGAGAAAATGCGGGTAAATATGATATGAGTCAACAAGGCAGGATGACAAGGGCGAGTGAAGCTTGGTGAGTGTGTTAACGACGATTCTATCCCATTCCGGAACCACAACAGTGGACTGCAGACTGGATTGACACTACAATGCATTTTCACTAGACAGCACTAGCCCGTCATAGGTGATGCTCTCTGCTATTTCTCCACATTACCCGATATTAGGCATGTGCTGTGGCTTCTGTGTGTCATGGCTCACAGTGGATCACATTTTGTGACACAGTATCTATAATCGATTACAATCATATAGAGTCAAGCTACCTGCCATTATATAAACAGAGCTCTAACTCCCAAGTATTAATGCTCAAGTTCTTCGATCCTTCTCCTTCAACCTTTCTGATCGCCTCTTTGTTCGAACCGTTCAGCATCCACATATCAACTCCCGTACCGTATCAGCAAAATATGTACCATCCGCGTCACCATTTCTCCCGTCGTGCACCACCATGCGACCATTCAAGGACCCACCGTCATGGCCCGCCCCACTGCGACGAGTACCTGGACATCATAGATATGCTCCATGGATTCGATCTTCACAACGTGGCAGAGCTTGAACATATCCTCCGTGGAGCTCATATGGGCGATCGACAGTGCATCAATTTCGAGACCGAATTGGAAATCATGGAATACAATTATTCAGTCCTAGCTCATTATCACCTTCTCTCCCCTGCTTGGCTTGACGCTCATGACCCTCTTATGGGCTTGCCCATGGATGGAGGTAGATATGGCGGGGGTGTTTATATTCCGAGCGGTGCCCCTGGTCATCATCACCATGACCCTGGTCATAATCATCATGGCGCTGGCCATCACCATTATGAACCTCGGCCATCAAATGGGCGAGATGGCCGCGGAGTTCCCTACTTAGAAGACACTGGCTCCGAAGCCAGCGTCTTCCCAGGCTATCGAGCCACTCAAGGTCGGAGAGGAAATCAAGGTCGGCGCGGGGGTCGCCAACCCATTGACCGAGACGAAGAAGATAGATACGAAACCTCACCACCACCACGCCGCGGTGGGCGTCGTCGTCGCGACGAAGACGAAATCGAAGATAGCGAATCTGATGCATCCGCACCCCCACCGCGCCGTGCAGGAGGTCGTACTCGTCGCGACCCAAGCCCAGAGGTCTCCGAGCGCCGTGAACGCGTCGGTGCTCGGAATCGCCGTGATGAAGACGAGGATAGCGATAGTTCCCCACCACTACCGCCGAGGCGTCGTGCGGGCGGTGATGCGAATGCGGAGGAACGACAGGCACGAGTCGAGCATACGGGGCAGACAAACATGCATTGGCAGCCTGGCGGGTTGAGGTTTGAGGATATTCAGGAGCTGGAGAGTGGTGATGAGGAAGAAGAAGAAGAAGTGAAACCGGCGAAGTCGATGAAGAAAGGGGGGAAGAGCGGTGGTGGGGCGAAGGAGGGGAAGGGGCAGCCGAGGGATAGGTACTAGCTTGTAGGGAAGGGGGGAGAATCGGAGAAAGGCAGAGTTCTTGGAACTGGATTGCGGCTGAGGGTGTGCGGATAGCAAGGAGCCCTTCGCATATGATCCGCAAGTAGAGACTTGTATGTCGATCAATGGGAGCACTAGCCAATATTAACATATAGCGAACTGCGAACATGACGACCATAGCTGTTTGGGAGAACTCGTAAGCGTTCCCGCCGAACATAAAAGAATGGCGAACAATTCCTGGCGATTAGTGTGTGTCATCACAGGCGGATCATTCCGTACATGGCGTACATCTAGACTTTGAGGCTTGTATCGCTCTGCAGATAGTCTCAGCCTTACCCAAGGGCTCCGCTTCAGGGCCGACCGGGCCTCGGTTCTTCCGCCCAAAGGGGCAATTCTTGACCGCATGCGTCAATCTTGCCAACAATCACCCATCGTAATTGTCTTATGAAATACTCGACTGACCGATTGAAGGTAAATACCGGAATGGACTAATTGCTGAAGGCTCAACGGCTTTCTTTGCGCAGTGGTACATTACTAAACATCTTACTCACAAGTACGTAATGTGGGCGACGACTCAGTTTCCAGTACTATTTGATCAGTCTCACGACACATGTGGAGCGGAAGGATGTGGTCTGGAATAGAGGTTGCGCCAGCTCTTGCCAAACATTCAAACGATGAACCACGATGTCAGTATACGACAGTCTATTGAATGGTACTCTTTCCACGCTCTCTGCGCCATTCTGTTCTCTCTGTTGCCAAGCCTTTTCTCTACCGCTTTCGTGAAGCCCCACATGCAGGCCTGAGCAAGTTTACAAGCTCTCTCTCCCAACAAGACAGCCTCCCAACATTTCCGAATGGCTCTTCCCTTCTGTTTCCTCAGACTAGTGGGTAGAACCCCCAACATCTATTATTCTATTGGTTCCAACGCAACAACTGACATATGTTCGACGCTAGTGAGTGCAAAGTGGGTGCGAAACCCCAATTTCTCCCAGATCACAGTCCTTCCCTATGAGTATATATACTTCGCTCATCCCCAGGGATTTTCGGTTTTCCTGCAGGCCTCTGTCCACTCTTTATGGACATGCCTGCCTTCTTCTTATCTCTTCAACCCAGCCTTCCTATATCCTCCTTCATTACTCTACCGGACCTTCACTGCCCTTTCATCCATCTACCGGACTTTCACTGCTCCTTAATTCCTCTGCCCGACCTTCACTGCCCTTCTATTCATCACCACCTTCACCTTCTGGACCTTCTACTACAACTACATACATCGGCCACCCTCTTGGACGACGACCACCACCATGGACCTCAACCCTCGCCATCGCCAACCCGGACCTTCACTCAACGCACCGCCGCTCCTCTTGGACTCTCACTGCCGCCCTCTCCTGGACCCTTCTATACTATATATACCCTTTCTATACTATATATATCCTCCTATACTATATATGTTACCACCACCCTCCTGGACCGTCTCAGCCCTCCCGGACCCACTCTTTCCACCGAACCCTCACCGCCTTCCAACCTTTCTATACTATATATACCCTTCTATACTATATATATTATCGCCGCCCTCCCGAATCCTCACCGCCTTGCACCCGGATCCTCACCACCGCCTTTTGCCTCCACCGACGTCCTTCGCCGCCCCCCGGACTTTCTTTTCTTTCTAAGATCTAACGCCGTCTATCTTTCCTATGTTGCACACCATCTATCTTCGATCTTACGTACTATCTATCACGCCACATATAACTAAATACCTCTCCTTCTGTTGAACTAGCTACTTCTTCCGAAGTTCGCATTCTTATCTTCCTTCTTCCTCCTCTTGTAGTCGTAGTCGTAGACTTTGCGGGCCTTAGATGCCTTGTGCATCTAAGGAGGGCGCGGCGGCGGGTTAAGGTTAGTACAGTAAGTCCTTTCATCTATCTTTGCATACCTGCCATTACCTTCCCTTCCCTTCTTTTCTTACGTTCTCCTTTTCGTTCTTCCCTTGCCATCATATTCTCCCCTCCTCGCCTTTTCGCCGTCGCATTCGATCCCCTTCCCCATTTCATTATCCCCGCCCCCTCCTCATCCTTACCGCACCAACCCTACCCCAGCATTCCATCTCACCGTTCGCATCCCTCACCATTCCAATTATATCATCCCTATCACCATCCCCACATCAACATCCACACCTCACCATTCCGACCTCACCGTTGCCACCTCACTGTTCCTACTTCATCGTCCCCACCTTACTGTTCTTGCCTCTACCACCTATCATAACTGCCCCCAACCACCTCACCATCCCCACATCATCGTCCCCACATCACCGTCCCCACATCATCGTTCCCACATCACCGTCCTCACACCACTCTTCCCACATCATCGTCCCCCATCACCGTCACCACATTAACGTTACCACTCTTCTCTACCCACCACCATACTATCACATCCCTGTATTGATTCTTTGGCCGCATTCCACTGCCCTCCCCTTCTCTTCATCCCTACCTATCCTTCAACGCAGCCCTTTTCCTGCTGTTCCTATATATCTTCTGTCGATCTATATGTTATATACCCTCTGTTATGTTTATTTACGCCAAATATACCATGTATATTATTATCTATCGCAATATATCTCGCTCACATCTCATCGCCATTTATGCTTATCTAGTTCCAATCTCTCTCTATTCTTCTCTTACTTGTTTCTCCCTCGTAGTCGTAGACCTTGCGGAGCTTAGCTTGTCTAAGTTGGGCGCGGCGGTGGGCATAGGTCTGTATAGTAAGTTTGCGTTCCGTTCGTTCTCAATTCCTGTACTCAGTCCGTGACTTGCATCCCAGTGCTGATCTTCTTCCTCCCTCTCTGTTCTTAACATGTCTTCTTACCTTCGCCACTCTACCCTATACCTACCCTATACCTCCCGTTGCATCCTATATCTCCCATCCTGCGTCTGTACTACAACATTCCTGTGCTCACACCACTATATTTAGCGCCTTGCCCAGCTGTGCCCTGCATGGTACTTATCCCTTGCGCTTTCTTCTTTCGCAGCTAGCTATCTAAGTTACGTACCATCTTTTACTTCTCTATGTATGCCCTATTGCCACAAGGCTAATCGCAATCTAGTTTTCTGTTAGTACTAGCCACCCTTTTACCTGATCGCAGCACCACCTGCGTCACCCCTGTCACCCTTTCCTCCTCTCTGACATCTATCGGTTCGCTCGTCTCTCATACCTCCCATATTGCGAAGATTTTTACTATCGCTTAAATTTGTTTTGCCCTTCGCTTATGTCTATTAATTTGCCACCTTTCCTCCCTCCGATTATACCTCTCTCCCGCCCTATTCCTCTCGATTTGTTGCGATATACATGTTCCTTACCAAAATTACATACTGGCCGCTTCCTTGCCATTATTATTTATTATATTCTAGCCTTGTTGCTCTACTTTTCCTGACTCACTCTGGATCTTAATTTATTGGTGATCTTTGATCTCACTCGCATTGAAGAGTAGTACGATAGGGGGCCAAGATTGGTATGTCAAGTCGTTCCTGTACACCTACTCGTGCCATACCCTGCTTACACGAAACTCAAGTCATGACGGATGATCTTAGTATCTAACAACGCTACGTACAGGAAGTTCATGCACATACTAGATGTTCTTGCAGCAGACAGGAATCCGCCCCAAGTGTGTCGCTTTCCAGTTTATATTCTTGTGTCACTAAAGCTTATTCCTATCCAGCCCCTTTCCAGCAGTCACAATACTCAACTGTTCCAAGATTGACTCCCTGACCCACCATAACAACGACTACATCTATTCGACGCATTCCTCTATACCCTCCCTTTATACTCCAACTTCTCATCCCCCGCCCCCGAATCCACACTATATTCCCATTCCTTCCCTCCCAATACCGCCCGCAACAACCCTTCATGCTTGGCTTCATCCCCCCTCCTCGCCTTCTCGATCTGCTCCATCGACTGCGGTCTGTGTGGAAAAGGCGGTAGAGACGATCTCGCGAACGGCTGATAAGCTCGGAGAGACGTCTGCTTGGTGGTGCTGTCGGTACTTAGAGTGTTGGGTGAGAGCGGTCTGGCTCTGAGTAGTGGCGGAGAGCTGCAGGTCTTTTCGGAGAGGGAAGTGGAGGAGGAGCGGCAGGGAGTGAAGCTCATATTTGGACTTGAAGGTTGGGGGAAGGAGGTAGTGATTGGTCGTTGTGGGGGGAGGGGGAGGACAGCGAGATAAGTAGTGGGTTGGCGTGCGGTATTGAGACCTGCTCAAGAGTTATAGAAATGCACGGTAGATACTAGCGAGGAGGTAAGTGCTAAAAGAAATGTTTCGCAGGGAAGGCTTGAAGTCAGGAAACGACTGGAGGGGAAATGACCTCTTATGTATTCTTACGTATCGATCTCTAGTATGATCAGTGGGTCAAATGAATTCAGCGGACTGTGGGAAGCACCCTGAAACTCGAACCTGAAGGGCGTTATGAAGCTCTTGTGGTGAAGGCAGGCCACACGAAGCTCCTCTCACTTCACTTCCTTCTCCATCATTTCACTTCTGGAACTTACTCCACGAACTTTTCTATGACCAATTCGTTGCGTATTCGCAGCTAGAATTCACATGCCTAGTCCTACCATAGCAAACCTGCTCCACTAACCCTTTTTGCCTTCTCACATTCCCTCTGTTACTCATTCAATTGCCATTGAGAATGGAGTGTCTCTGTTTCGCTAGGTTTCTTTCCCCTGCCTACCAAATTCAAGTCTCGCCGCTCGTAGCTTCTCACCTCAGTAACCACCCTTGCACTCACCCCTCTCACGATGCAAGCCGCCTCATACAACTCAGACAACATCATCTCCCCCTTCAACCGCCCACAACCCCAGACATCAAAAACATTCCATCAACAAAGAATCGTGAATACCCTCCTGTCACTTCATCCGCACCACCATTCTCACAGCGCTGCAGTCCCCACCTCCCATTTCAACCCTCATCACCGCAACATGTTCTCCATATCCATAGTCCATACAAACCCCTCAACCTTCATCTCTCACACCGAACCACACCGCCCCCTCTTCCCCTTTCCACCGTTTCATACCCTTCACCACCCCAAACCCCCCTTCTACGACACCCCCTTCCCCTCACAGAGTCTAGAGTATATATAACCACCTCCCCAATCCCCTCCCTTATCCCCAACATATCTCAAAACCCAGTCTTGCCCACTCCCCACCCCACCATCCCATTGAGCAGGTCTCAAATCTACTTCTCTACACTCATATCCACCGACCACCCCTCACATCCCCACCTC
>JAABUQ010001318.1_pt1 | contig 54249 bp, 40 predicted proteins | sample 5560001 | NCBI WGS metagenome assembly JAABUQ01 (sample SAMN10711888, study PRJNA513371) | rock metagenome | isolation source: Antarctica rocks | place: Antarctica: Victoria Land, Finger Mt nord | collected 2015-12-18
CAACTGGTAACTGACAACTATCGTCTGTGGGTGGCGAATTCGAGCAGGTCGAGGCGGGTGATCAGGCCGACCGGCGCCTCGTTGTGGGCCACGACGAGGGCGTTGGCGCCGCCGAGCAGTTGCTCGAAGGCCAGCTCCACGTCGCTGCTGTCCTCGACCGCCGGGAAGGGCGGCCCCATGGTGGTGCTGACGTCGGCCTCGACCTTCTCCGGCTCGCGGTAGATGCGGTCGAGCAGGGTGCGCTCCTCGATCGAGCCGATCATAGCGTGCAGGGTCAGCGGCTGGGACTCGTCGCGCACGTCGAAGACGGGCATCTGCGAGATGCCGTACTGCTGCATCGTGTCGATGGCCGCGCCGACCTTCTGGCGCGGCGTGGCGTAGATCAGCGGCGGGGCGGCGTTGCGGCGCGCCCGCGCCACAAAGGCGTCGGAGACGCGGCGGGCGGGGAACCGCTCCAGGAAGCCGTTCTGGCGCATCCAGTCGTCGGAGAAGATCTTGCTCAGGTAGTTGCGCCCGGTGTCGCACAGGATGGCCACGATCGTCTTGTCCTCGTCCAGTTCCTGGGCAATCTGTAGCGCGCCATAGACGGCGGTGCCGGCCGAGCCGCCCACCAGCAGCCCCTCCTCGCGCGCCAGACGCCGCGCCATCAGGAAGCTGTCGCGGTCGCTCACGCGCACCCAGCGGTCGACGATCGCGAGGTCGGCCGTCTCGGGCAGGAAGTTCTGACCGATGCCTTCGATCTTATAGGGCCTCGGCGTGTCGCCCGAGAAGATCGAGCCCTCCGGGTCGACGCCGACGATGGTGATGTTCGGGTTGCGCTCCTTGAGGTAGCGTCCGGCCCCGCTAATGGTGCCGCCGGTGCCGAGTCCGGCCACGAACACGTCGATCTTACCGTCGGTCTGCTCCCATAGCTCGGGTCCGGTGCTATGGTAGTGCGCGTCGGGGTTGGCCCCGTTGGCAAACTGGTTGGGCTGGAAGGCGCCGGGGATCTCCTTGGTCAGGCGTGTGGCCACGGAGTAGTAGCTCTCCGGCGACTCGTGCGCCACCGCGGTCGGGGTGATGACCACCTCGGCGCCGTAGGCCTTGAGCAGCGCGATCTTCTCTTCGCTGACTTTGTCGGGCATCACAAAGATGCACTTATAGCCCTTGACGCAGGCGGCCTGCGCCAGGCCGGTCCCGGTGTTGCCCGCGGTCGGCTCGACGATGGTCCCGCCGCGCTTGAGCAGGCCGGCGCGCTCGGCCGTCTCGATCATGGTGATGCCGATGCGGTCCTTGATTGAGCCGCCCGGCTCGAGATGTTCGGCCTTGCCCAACACCGTGGGCCGCACGCCGCGCGCCACGCGCCGCAGGCGGATCAGCGGCGTGTGCCCGACCGCGTCGAGCACCGAGTCATAGATCTGCATGTGTCGTTCGACCTCCTTGTCCAACGTCCGTGTCAATACGTGTCAGTACACCGCTTGCCACTCGTGTCGGGCCGCGGCGCCAGGTGCGACTCACCTACAACCTCCCAGAAGCCCGCTTTGTAAGGAGGGGAGGAAGGGGGACAACAGCGTCATCCGTTGCCGCTCCATGGTACACGAGCGTCAGCAACGCGCCAAGGCACGAAACCCTTCCTCGGGGCGGAGACGGTTTCCGTGCGCGTCGCTTTCTGGTCGCGTCCCGCGAGGCGCCACGGGCAAGGTTTGGCCGGGAAAGCCGGCGGGGTCGGATTCCACTATTCTGTTCAGCCGGCGGCGGGACCGACGTGGAAGACGGTCCCGACGACCAGCAGGGCGCTCAACACGACGAGGATCGCCGTGCTGGCGTAGGCGATAGCGTTGAAGAGGGGGCCGTTGGTGTAGCGGCCCATCAGGCGCCGGTTGAGGTTTATCCTACTGCAACCGGACGAGGCACAACGGCTGCTCGACCATCCCGACGCATTCAGGCGGTGGCTCGCCGCGCACGCCTAGCCCCATGCGGCCTGTTCCTGTCACGATAGATCACCCTCTACACCGTAGTGAGGTGGTACCGACGGTACCGACGGGTGCTTATTGCGCCGATACCGGTTGTTGGGGCAGGGATAAAGCGGCTGATCGTTGTCCCGACTGGGATTGCTGTCTGGACTGGAGCGCCGCCACTCGCTCCGGGGTACGGATCGGGATAAGGTAGACGGGGACACCGTGATCGAGCTGTAACTCAAGCATCCGATCAATCACCATATCCACGACTTCATCAGGGTCATCAACATCGACAATCGCTGTGATATGGGTCACGTCCTGGTCATCTTCACCCGGTCCAACCGTAAACGCGGTGGTTGGATACCTCTGCTTCACCAAGTCAATCAACTCGCTCACGGCGCTCTGGCGCGCCGGGTCAAGCGCGGCGAGATACTCCTGGCTCATGATACCCCTCCTCCTTGTTGGATTGCTTGCACGAAAGCGCGCGCACGTTGTATCGCGCGGCTGGCTTGCACCTCGCTCACCATGTCCTGTTTATAGTCTGCGGCTTCGCGTAGGAGATAGACGCGGGGGAGGACATCGCGCAGGGCCGCCGGATACACCTTGCGGCGGTTGATCAGTTCGCGCGCGAACGTCGCCTGTAGCTGATCGTGGCCCCAGGTAGCGCGCGTACTGCTGGGTGGAATGCCAGCTTCTTGTAACGCATAGACGGCTGCCTGAAAGCAACTGTAGCAGCAGCGGTTAGCACAGTTGTTGTAGCGGCCGTTGGCATACTCACTCACCGCGCCTGCCAGACTCTCTTCGGCTTTGTCACGATAGATAGTGTGCCATGTCATCATAGTACGATTGTACTACGAAATATATGTTGGTCAACTCATAGACGGCGACGACGGCCCTTTGGCTTTGTGGACAGGGCGGTCACCAGGGCATCCTCGGCCTCGACGCCGGGACGGTAGACCTGGGCCTCCCCGAAGAGGCCGGCGCGCACCACCGTCCCGCCCAACACGGTGATCAGCGCGTCGTCCGCCTCCGGCAGTCCGGCCTCGGCGCAGCACGCCACCGCATCCTCCAGAGGTACGCTGCCACCGGCCTCGTCCAGCAGCCGGGCAAGGGCCTGCCGGGCTTCGACAAAGGACGCTGCCGGCGCCAGTCCATACCCCGGCACGTAGCGTCGCTCAAGAGAGGGCATGACCCCATCCTCGCCGTGCTCGGGCCTCGATAAGTCGTCGGCGTGCATAAGTCCTGAGGCCAGGACAGGAGGGATGCCCGCGCTCCCAGTCGTCTCAGGGCTTAGGCCCGCTAACGATCCTTCACCATAGGGCGCCGCGTCCTCGCGAATAGTGCGGTCTGGCCTGTCAAGCAGATCGGACCAGACGGCGGTCAGCTCCGTCCGCCCCACGCAGCCAACCGCGGCGCACAACTCGTCTTCGGTCAGGCGCGGCCCAGGACCGGCGCATAGGGCGGCTAGGGCGTGCCGTGCTTGCGCGCGCCGTTGGACGAACGGGTCGAACGAGGCGTCCAGCGTCCCAACCACGTCGGTCACGCTGATCTGGCGACCAGACCGGTAGGTCAGCAGGGGGAAACCGGCATCGGCGAAGAAGGCCGCGCGGTCCGCGTCGACGATCAGGAGGAGCGCGAGGCGCCCGCGCAGATGCGCGAGCTTGCGCTTCTTACGAGTCAGATAGTCCTCCGTATAGTAGCCAACCACCTCGCACAGCACCTCCACCGCGCCGCGCCGGAAGGAGAAGTCGGGCAGGAACACGGTCCCATCGGCGACCACGGCGCGCGGCTCGCGCTCCATAATCCAGCCGCGCGCCACACCCAAACGGCCGCCGGCCTCGGAGGCAAGGAAGGCGCGCGCAAAGTCGGCTTCCACGGCGCTGTCGTAGGAGATGTCTACCGTTCCATCGTCTTCCGAGACTCCAGCGGAGACATCCCCCGCATGAAGGGCGGCCAGCGATGCGTCATCTAGAGGGACGTGGAAGAGGCGGTGGTCCGGCCCCAACAGGCGCGCCCAACCATCGCGGACCGCGTGGGGATGGCGCTCGACGAGGCGCGTCACAACCGCCGCGACCAGCGGCCCACCCGGCGCGGGGACGGAGATGTCCCCCTCCAGCTCTCCGCGATCGCGCGCCTGTCCCCCATTGTCGTCGGTGACGGTCTCCGCATCGCCGATCAGGTCGTCCTCGCCGCTCCCCTCCGTCACGGTCCCCTGCACGGGAGCCGGCGCCGCGTCGGCCTCTGCCGTGTCATCGACTCCCCGGCGCATCGTCACGGCCGGCGGCTGTGCCATGTCGCCGCCGACGTGAGCCTTCCGGCCGCGCACGAGGGCACGGCTGCCGGGTCCGTACAGGGTCACGGCAAGAAGGTCCCCAAGGCCCCCATCCTCGGACTGCCCGTCGCGCTGGAGGGCAACCTCGACTCCGACGTGGAGGGCCTTGGCATAACGATAGAGCTCTTTGAGCGCCGCAGTCTCCGTCGCGGGCAGGATCAGGGTGACCCAGGACGACGCGGCCAGCACCGTGGCAACGGCAGCGGCGTTGTAGCTGGCCACGATGCCGGCCGGCTGGAGAGCCTCCGCGGTTAACTCCGGTGAGCCGCCGGGACTCTCTGGGCTCTGATCGGACCTCACCGTATCGAGCGGCGCGAGACCCCTGCGCAACACGGCGGCGCCGGCCCGATCAGCCCAGAGCGATTCCTCTATCTGCTCCGGCAGCGCGCCCAGCTCGGCCGCCAACTCGGTCAGGAACGCGGCGCGGTGGGCGCGAGGCACGTAGCCCTGGTAGGATCTCTGCGCGCGGCGGTAGCACAGCGCGCGCAGCGCGGCCGGCTCCAGCGCCAACGTGTGCGGCGGGGACGCGAAGTGGTAACCGACAGCCTCGATCGTCCGGGACACGCAGCGCGCCAGGCGATAGTCGCCCAGGATCTCCTCGAGCTCGGACGCCAGGGCATCCACCACGGAGCGCGGTTGTCCCGTTGCCCCTTCGTAGAGGGCGAGCGCCTGGGCGACGCGATCACGCAGGCGGCCGCTGCCCGGCGTGAGCAGCGTGGGGCGAAGCATCCAGTCCACGCGCGCATCCCCGAGCGCATCGTCGCCGCTCGCCTCAGACACCTCGGGCGCCAGGGGCACGGACGGCGTGAGGCGGCGCGCGGAGCGCGGTAGGTCGGTTAATCGGAATAGGAGCATTCGGACTCGTATTACAACAGAGGGGTCAAATAATCTCGTAATCGAACGTGATAGGCGTGCATATCGGCGGCGACCCTGGGGGCCCGTCTCTCCTAAGATACCGCGCGTCCATAGTTCGATCCCTGAGTTGCAGGTAAGACGAAGCAACATGCCTGAGATCGGCAAGGACAGAAACATAGGCGTCGCGATCCTCGTGCGATCGCGGGTGAACATCGATATTGGCCAGGTAGGCGTCGACGTAGTGAAGCGCGGCATAGAATAGCACTGTTATCTGCCAATCTGTCGTCGCTTGAGGAGAGGCATTCAGGTACTCATAGACCGCATAGTTGTGCAGCGCCTGCTGACGATGCCGCGTCTTCGATGGCATCTATGCCGCCGCATCCCGGCGATACAAGACGCGATACGTCGGCGGCAAGATGTCGCGAACATCATCCTCAAACTCGCGGATGTTGATGAGACGCAACGTTAGGCCGGGCTGGCGCATCAAAGACAGGGCGGCGACATACGCTTCATAGATCTGATCCCTGAAGCCCGATTCGAAGGGCGGCGCGGAGATGACCACCCATAACCGTGCGTGGGGAGGTACATTTTCAAGAGCCACCAGGTAGAGTTCTGGCAAGTGCTTGATAGCGTCGACGAAGTACTGCACCACTGTAGATACCCCATCAGGCATGCTGCGCTGGGCCGATTCGTCAAGCTGACTGGAGCCAATCATTGGTACCTAGACCTTTCTCAGAGAGGCGTTTATCCTGTGTGGGCTTGTGCCTTATACCTACTATATTCTATCCGCCGCTTATCGAGTCGAACCATCACTTCCGCATCAATGGACTGTTCGCGGAGTACATCTTCCGTGACGATCCACGCGGCCAGTTCGGCTGGCGTGCGTCCCTGGTCGGCCGCGACGCGCTCCAGGTAGGATCCAACCTCGTCATCCAGCGTCACCATGACCGTCATACTCATCGCAGGCTCCTGTCGTATCGGAATCGGTTGCTCTCTCCATTATCCTCTATGACTTGGTTCAGCACAGGCGTATTCCAACGTGACGGTCTGAACAGTCAAGAACAAATGGGCAGTGAGTAGATAACACTGGTCGCCAGGGCATCGGCCAACTGTCACCGCACGACGCTGCCGGCGATAGCGCGCAGCAGTATGGCGCCGCCTCCGACCAACAGGAGCGCCACGCAGGCCAGGCCGCTCACGCACAGGAGACTGGCTCGCGTTATGACGCTCGACCGCGCGCGCAGGCGGAGCAGGAGGGGCGCCGCGCCCAGCAGCCCAAGGGCGACGCCCAGAATGATCAGCGCGCCACCGATCAGTACCCCCGGATACCGATCCACGTCCGCCGATAAGCGCCAGGGGCCAATATGCACCGGGAACGCTGATGCTGCCCGTCCCCCATACTCCTGGGCGATGGCCTGGATCTCCACGTACACCAGGCCAAAGACGCCGGCCCACCAGCCCATAAGTGCCACTGCGGGGTGACCCAACACAAGTGAGAGCACCAGGACGACGGCCGGGCGAGCAGCACAACCGGCAGCGCGACGCCTATCCACCCGACCACCACCAGCAGCACGGACGCCGGGGCGCCGCGACGCAGGGAAGCCAACCTCACCCACCGCGCCTTCGTGTACAACCGCACCGATGGCACGGTCAGCGCCATCGACACCGGGGGCGCCGTCGTGCATACGGTCACGGTTGGCTCCACGTATGCCTGGATGGCCATCGATCAGCGCACCGAGCGGGTCCTCGTGAGTAGTGGGGCATGACAGCATTGACAGCATCACCATGGTCGACGCGCGCAACGGGCGTGTCCTGCGCCGGGGAACGTGACACGGGAGGGATGGAGAGGACGACCATGTCCCGCGCAGCCCAGGTGCGGTCGTCAGGGGGGCGCGTCCGGCGGTTAGCCAACGCGCCCACTCCGGCCGCCCGTTGGCGCGCGCTGTCGTGGCCGCGACATCCCAGGGATACGGGACGGCGATGTGCATGACGCCCCACGCGTCGCCCGCACGAGACAGGATCGCGTAGCGTGCGTGGGGCGTCCCCGCCTCCATCGCGTGCGGCCGCGGGGCATCCGCGGTGTACGCCGGCAAGCCCACGCTGCCCGGATTAACGACGAGCGGCCCAGTGGGGACGGACACGGCGCGCGGGACATGGCCGTGCCCGCAGAGCACGACCGGCTGCCGGACGGCGGCCAGGTTGGCGCGGATGGCATCCGACGGGCGCAGGGTGACGGCGTCCTCCCGCACCTCCTCCAGCAAGTACACGTCGGACGCACCCCCATTGTGCATCTTCTTGAGGGACTATGCGCAAACCCCCTTCCTACCCCTGTTTTGGAGACCCCGAATTCAAAGGGCCTTGTACATGATCGTGGTCGCATCGAGACGGTCGTCGAACGGGTCGCGGCAGAAGCCCGGAATGATACCCGTCGTCTTGTAGCCCAACGAGGTATAGAGGCGCTCGGCCGTGTCGCCGGTGCGCGTGTCCAGTGTGAGTAGGCTCCGCCCCCGTTGGCGCGCGGCGCGCTCGAGTGCGGCCATCAGCGCCCGCGCGATGCCGTGGCGACGGAAAGCGGGATGGACCAGCAGCTTGCGCACCTCCGCCCGGTGGGGTTGGTTCGGCATGGTGTCGCAGTCCAGTTGCACGGTTCCCGCGATCCGTCCGCGCGCGCGCGCGACCAGCAGCACGCGCGTCCCGTCCCGCACCGCCGGGAGTACCTTGTCGCGCCAGAAGGCCTCGCCGTCGTCCGCCGTGAACGGCAGCACGAAGCCGATGCTGGCCCCATCGTGGACGCAGGCGTGCAGGAGCGCACCGAGGTCGCGCACACGGCCCGCAGTGTCGTCCGCGGTGACGATCGAGATGGTGGTTCGTCTGTCTCCGGTCATGCTGCCTCACACGATAAAGAGAATGTATGTGGCCGCGCACTGTTCAGGGGTCGCGAAAGCGCTGGGGCCGTCGAGTTGGTAGCGCAGACAATCGCCGGGCCGCAAGTCGTAGGTGCGCCCGTCGACGCTGACGGCCAATTGTCCCTCGGTCAGGAGCAGATGGTGCTCCAAGCCCGGCTGTGGCGGACGGTCATACGTGACGCGTGCGCCCGGTCCGAGCTCGCACTCGAGGGCCTCGGCGGCCAACGTCCGGGCGGGTGGGGACACCGAACGTCGCCGGAACCCGACGGTCGAATCTGTCCAGACCGATTGCGCGCTTCGGCGGATAAGCGGGGCGAAGTCATCCTCGACCATGCGCATCAGCCGCGACATGGTCAGGCCATAGGCCGCGCAGAGCTTGCCCAGGACGCTCGCCGTCGGGCTCACCTCCGCGTTCTCGAGGCGGGAGAGGGTGGCGCGGCTCACGGCGCTGCGCTGTGCGAGCTCGTCTAATGACCAACCGCGCTCGGCGCGCAACTCCTTGAGGCGCTGGGCAATCAGGCGGTCAAGGGAGGGAGTATCCGAGTTGGCTCCTTCCATATATGGGAATATATCTCACACAGGTGATGTTGTCAAGGCTGGCGGCGCCCACGTCGGGTCAGAATGGCGCATTGGTCGTACCTCACGCGCTGAATCAAACTTCTTGGTCTGATTCAGTAGACCGTGGCGCTGATAACCGCGTGTTAGCGGGCGTAGTATCGCGCGGGGGGCGCAGCCGGCGGCGCGAGGCGATGCCCTCGTCGGCGGTGTCGCGCGTGACCAGTTCGTAGAGGACGGCTCGCTTGTCCGGCGCCGGCCGCAGCACGCGCCCCAGCCGCTGCACCGTGTCGCGCTCCATGCCCGTGCCGGCGATGACGATGGCCACCGCCGCCTCGGGCACGTCCACGCCCTCGTTCCAGACGCGGGAGGTCGCGATCTTGGTCAGGCGGCCGGCCCGAAAGTCCTCGGTCAACGCGGCGCGCTCGCCCGCCGGCGTCTGGCCGGTGATGGTGGGCATCAGATAGGTCCGCCCGATGGCCTCGACCGCCGCCACGTGCTCGGCGAAGACGATGCAACGCTCGTCGGCGTGGCGCTCCAGCAACTCCTCCAGGGCGTCGATCTTGGCCGCGCTGGTCAGGGCCAGCGTGCGCGCTCGTTGGTAGGCCAGCAGCGCGGCGCGGGCCGCGCGGTCGGCGACCGAACGGCGGCGGATACGCTCCAGGGCCAGCAGCGCCGGTTCGCCGCGCCGGCCAGTCCGCGCGCGGTAGTCCTGGTAGACGGCCATGTCACGGTCGTAGGCGGCGCGGTCGTCCGCGCCGAGGTCCACGTCCAGGCGGTACACGTCGAAGGGGGCCAGATAGCCGTCGCGCGCGAGGGGCGCGACCTGCTCCGTGTACACGACCTCGCCGAGCAGCGCGTCCAGGTCGCGCTCACGGCCGTCGCTGCGCGCCAGGGTGGCCGAGAGCCCCAGCCGGTACGGCGCGACGGCCGCCTCGGCGATGGCGCGGTAGGTGTCCGCGGGCAGGTGGTGGACCTCGTCCGCGATCAGCAACCCGAAGGACGAGATATGACCCAGGGAGCGCGCCGCGCCGTCATAAGTGGCCACGACCACCGGGCAGGTCCACTCCCGCCTGCCGCCGCCCACCATACCCACGGCCTCCGCGGGCAGGTCCAGCAGGCCCGTCAGCGCCTCCCGCCACTGCTCACACAGCACGATAGTGGGCACGAGTACGAGGGCGCGCGTGTCCGAGCCGGCGATGGCCATGGCCCCGACCAGGGTCTTGCCCGCGCCGGTCGGCAACACGACTACCCCACGCCGTCCCGCGGCCGCCCACGCGCGCACCGCCTCCTCCTGGTACGGGCGCGGCGCGGCGGTCAGCCGCAACGACACGTCCAGGGGCGGCGTCGGGTCGAAGGTCACGTAGACGGGCTGCTGCTCCCTGATGACCGTGGTGATGGCGTCGAGGTCGGTCGGACGCGCGCGGTAGAGGTTTGGCCGGCGCGCATCCGGCACGACCAGCCCCCGCAGTTCGGGCACATCGGCCAGCCCCAGCCGCGTGCGCAGCACCAACTCGGGACCGCGCAGGCCGATCTCCGTGTTGTCCTCCGGCCGCGCGTCCTCGGGATGGCCCTCGTACTGGTACTCCTCGTCCACGCCTACCCGCCGCCCTACCGTCGCTCGTCGAGGAGGCGTCGCAACCGCTCCACCTCGGCGTCCCGGCAGGCCAACTCCTCATTCAGGCGCGCCCGCTCCGCCTCCATGTCTCGCATGTCTCGTTGTAGGCGCGCCCGCTCCGCCTCGACCTCCCCCTCCCGTAAGATGCGATGCCCGTCACGGGTGTAGACCGCGGCCAGTACCCCCTCCAGACCGATCGCGATCTCAATCTGTTGGCTATGCCAGCGTCCATCGGCCTCGGGCTCCCAGGGACGATAGGCACCCTCTGTCAGGTGCCAGGCGCGGATACCTTCCGGCAGAAACTGGCCCGTGGGGTCGAGCGCCAGGTACTCCCGCACTCCCGCGCGGGCGTAGCTGTAGGCCTTGCCGTACACAAGATCGAGATCGGCCTCGTAGGTGGACTCGCTGAGCACTTCGACGATGAGGATGGGCGCTCCATCCCGTGCGAGCGTGAACGAGCCCTGCCGCTCGTCGATGGGGCGCGGATAGACGAACACGTCGGGGTAGGTGCGGTACGTCGAGCCATCGGGGTGCAGGCAGCCTAGCAGCGCCAGTTGGCTCAACGCCTTCCAGGGCACGGGCTGTCCCGGCGTCTGATGAAGGTGCGCGACCTCGTTCATGCCCCAGCGCACGTTGGTAATGGTCGTCTGGTGTAGATCGGTCCCCAAGATGCTCTCCTCGGTGTCATGGGGCGGCCACGGGTGCGTCGGAGCCGCCATCCTCGGCCGGGGCTGCGTTTCGCTTGCCATTGTTACGCCTCCTGCCTCTACTGTACTCTATGCGCGTTATCGCGATGTATCACTCGCATCGCGCGTCCCCAAAGGAGAAAAGGGCTGGCGGCCCCAGCATAGCGCGCTATGTCGGGGCCGCCAGCCCTTCGATGAGATCGAGCGGTTCGCCATTATAAGAGGGCGGCGCACTCTCAGGTGTACCAATAGCTAACGGCTAACGACTAACGACTGGACATTAAGACTCCGTCGACAGCGCCACGCGATCCGTAGTCAGGGCGCCGCGCGGCGCCTGGCTTGCCTGGAGTGACCAAGTTTGCCCGCGTCCGCCGCCGAGACCGAGGCGTCCGCGCAGCCCGACGAAGAGGCTGTAGAGCACCGGGATCACCACCAGGGTCAGCAGCGTGCTGGTCAGCAGGCCGCCGATCACGACCACGGCCAGATTGCCCGCGATCAGCCCGCTGCCCGTGCTAAACGCCAGCGGTACCAGGGCCAGGATGGTCGCGGCGGCCGTCATCAGGATGGGCCGCACGCGGGTGCGGCCACCCTCGATCAGCGCCGTGCGCAGGTCCTCGCCCGACTCGACCTTGTGCTGCACCAGGTCGAGCAGCACGATGGCGTTGGTGACCACGATGCCGATCAGCATCAGCATGCCGATCAGGGCCGACAGATCGAGCGTCTTGTGCGTCACCGCCAACCCGACTAGCGCGCCGATCACCGCCAGCGGCAGGCTGAACAGGATCACGAACGGGATCAGTAGCGAGCGGAACAAGACCACCATGATCAGGTACACCAGGCCGATGGCGACCAGCATGGCGATGCCCATGTTGATGAAGCCGTCGATCAACTGCTGGCCCACGCCGGCCTGCCCGACCGTGATGTTGCGCGCGGCCCACTTGGTGGTCAGGGGCGCGATGGCCTTGGTCACGTTGCCCGTCACGGAGCCGGCGCTGGCGGACGAGTCGACCCCCGCCGTGACGTCGCCGATGTTCTGCTGGCCCTGCCGGGCGATGGACACCGGGCCAAGTGATGGCGAGACGGTGGCGATCTGCCCGACGGCCACGGGCGGCGCGCCGATCGTCAACGTCCGGATCCGGTCGATCGTGTTGACGCTATTCGGGTCGACCTGCACGTAGACGTCGGAATCCTGGTCCTGGCCGGCGAGGCGCACCGTGGTCGCCGTCTGGCCGGTCAGCGCGTTGCGGATGGCCAGCGCCGCCGTGGCGGGGGTCAGGCCGTGCAGGAACGCCTTCGGCCCGCTGACCGCGACCTGGATCTGGGGCTGCCGCGCCTGGAGGTTTGACTGCAGGTTGGTCAGGCCGTGGACCGAGCCCAGCTTTGTGAGCACTTCTTGCGTCGCCGCGGTCACGTCGGCCTGATTGGCGCCCGTCACCTGCACGTCGACGTTGCTGGGCGGGCCGTTCTGCACCGCCGCCCCCGTGATGACCACGCCGCCCGCCTGGTAGGGCTTGAGGTCGTCGCGCAACCTGGCCAGGGCCGTGTCCACGTTCACATCTTTATGATAGACCACCAACATCGTGGCGGCGTTATTGGCGTTAGCGGCGCCGGAGCGCTGCGCGCCCTGGTTGTCGTAGCCGATGATGCTCTCCCACTCCGCGATGCCCGGCTGCCGGGAGATGACGCCACGCTCGAGGCGGTCGACCGTCGCGGTGGTGGCGCCGAGCGAGGCGCCGGCAGGCAGGGAAACCGAGATCTGGGCCAGGTTGTCGTTGCTGACCGGCAGGAAGCCCTTGGGAATGCCTGCCGCCAGGAACAGGCTGCCCACGAAGAGCGCCAGGGCGACGACCACGGTGATCGCGCGGCGCCCCAACGCCCAGATCAGGATGGGCGTATAGATGCGCTGGATGACCGTCTCGCGCTCGGGGCGCTTCTTCCTGACGATCAGCAAGCTGCCCAGCGCGGGCACCACGGTCAGGGCCACCAGCAGCGAGGAGACCAGCGCGAAGGTCACGGTAAAGGCGAAGGGCTGGAAGAACTGGCCGATGATCCCGCCGACGAAGCCGATGGGCAGGAAGACGGCCACGGTGGTGATCGTCGAGCCAATGATGGCGCGGCTCACCTCGCGCGCGCCGTTGACCACGGCGTCGCGGCGCTCCTCGCCCTCCTGGATGTGCCGGTAGATGTTCTCCAGCACCACGATGGCGTCGTCCACCACGCGGCCGACGGCCACGGCCACGGCGCTGATAGTCATGATATTGAGCGTGATGCCTTGCCAGCCCAGGATCAGCAGCGCCGTGAAGATCGACAGCGGGATGCTGACCGCCGTGACCAGCGTGCCGCGCACGGTGCGCAGGAAGACGAAGATGACCAGGATGGCGAAGATGGCGCCGAAGAGCCCGTCGCGCACCAGCGAGTCCACCGAGTCGACGATGCCGGTGGACTGATCGTAGAGCGTGCTGATGGTCAGTTGCGGGTAGAGCTTGTGCAGATCGCCGATCTTGGCCTGCACGGCGTTGGCCACCTTGACGATGTTGGCGTCGCTATTCTTGCGGATGGTGATGCTGATGGCCGGCTTGCCGTTAAAGCGCACGATGCCGGCAATCTGACCCGGAGTGGTCCCCAGGACGTTGACATCGCCCGTGGACTGGCTGACGCTGGCCACGTCGCTCAAGTAGACCACGCGCGGGGCGCCGCCGGCGCCCTGTGCGCGCCTGGTCTGACCCGTTCGGCTCTGAGGGGCCTGAGCGCCCTGTCCGAAGCCCGAGCCGGTCGAGGCAGTCTGCCCACCGCCCTGTCCGTACCCCGACCCACCGGACTGTCCTCCCGGAGCGCCACTCTGTCCCGCGCTCACACCCCCGTAACCGCCCTGGCCGCCGGCGCCAGGGGCGCCGGCCTGGCCACCAGTACCGGGGGCGCCAGCTTGACCGGCCGCGGACGCGGCGCCCGCGGGCGCCTGCACGGCAATCGGCAAAGCGGCGATCTGTTTGAGCGTGGTCAGGCTGCCCGTGGTCACCACGGGCTGCGTCACGCCGTTGGCCGTCACATTCCCGCCGGGGATGCCGACGTTGTTGGCCTGCAGGATCGCCGTCACCTGCGCGGGCGTCACGCCGTAGCGGGCTAACTTGCTCGGGTTGAGCGTGATGGTGATGCGCGGGTTGGCGCCGCCGCCGACGTCGGCGGCGGCCACGCCGCTTAACTGCTCGAGCTGCGGCTTGACCTGCGCGTTGACCAGCCGGTAGGTGTCCTGCAGCATCGCCTTGGGGTCCGTGTTGTTGACGCCGAGGTAGAGGATGGGGAAGGCGCTCAAGTCGACCGTGGAGACCTTGGGCGCCTGCACGCCGGACGGGAACGGCAGCGAGGCGACGGCGGTGGAAATCTTGGACTCGGCCTGGTTAATGTCGGTCCCATAGTTGAATTGCACCTTGACGATCGAGGCGTTCTGAGCCGAGGTGGACCCCAGCGTGTTGATCCCCGGCACGCTGGCCACGGCGACCTCGACCGGCTTGGTCACATCCTTGAGCACCGTGTCCGGCGAGGCGCCTGGATCGACGGTGACGACGGTGACCGTATTGAAGCTGACGTTGGGCAGGAGTTCTTCCTGCATGCGCGTGGCGGTGACGCCGCCCGCCACCAACAGGATCAGGGCAAACAGGATGACGGCCGCGCGCTGGCGGAGAATCAGGCGGGCAAGTGCGGTCATCGGGAGTCCTCGTCTCTTTCGTCTCTTCAGTTTCGTCTCGTCGGCCTCAGCTCGGACCGCGCCGAGACGTGTCGGATAGCCTGCTCGCGCGCCCGCGCGTTAGCGCGCCGCCACGCCGTTCAGCAATAGGTCGGCCGCCGTGCGCACGGCGTCGTCCAGCGGCGCCGCGTGGAGCGGCCCGGCCGAGAGGCTGCCGCTGAGCCCGATCAGGGCCATCGCCGCCACGTGCGGCGCCACGCCGGGGCGCAGATCCCCGTCCCGCGCGGCGCGCGCGAAGACCTCGACCAGCGGCCCCAGCAGATGCTGTTCGCTGGCCTGGTGCAGCCGCCGCCGCGCCTCCGGTCCCAGGTATGCGTCGACGTCCGCACGCACGCGTGCAAACTCCTGCGGATGCACGTGCTGCATGGCTCCGGCCAGGGCGATAATGCGAGCGCGCAGATTGCCCTGCGTTAGGACGGCCTGCTCGATCAAGCGCCCGTAGTTCCCGATCTGCTCCAGGAGCACCGCGGCAAAGAGGGCTTCCTTGTCCTCAAAATAGTAATACAGCGTGCCCTTGGTTATTTTACGAGTTCTCGAAATCTCGTCGACGAGCCCGTTCATGGAGACGGCGGCGTAGCCATGGCGCGCAAACAACGCATCGGCAACGCGCAAGATAAGTCGGCGCGTGTCCTCCTGGTTTTCGCTCATAGGCCCCTTCGATACCGCCGATACTAACCGGTCGGTATCCGCACCATAAACGACCGCCGGTCCGCTGTCAAGGGTCCATCGCGCATCGCTCTCCTGACCGGCACGCTAAGTGGATGCTGCGACGTTCTTGCGGCATAGCGGCACAGGGGCTCCACCTGGGAGCGCCAGCTTCCAGGAACGTACCAACGCCTACGTAGAGTGAAGCATCAGCCGGGAGCGACGCTGCCAGTAGCGATGGATCGCCTCGCGCCAGCCGACACCCACACTCCCAGAGATGCCCCTCCCGTTGCCGCACTGACTTTTCGTTGGCGCGTAAAAGTCCTGGGAGCGCGGGCATCTTTGTCGGCTGTCATAGGGGTGGACCCTCGTAGCGTGCGTGCGAGTGTCACGCGGACGGACCCTCCCGAGGGGCGGGCGCCAACGGCCCGTTCGTGGCGGAGCGCTGCACGTGGTCAGGTCGTACGGGACGCACCGTAAGAGGGGTCCGTCCGCGTGACACTCCGGGTGGGTCCGCCCCTGTGACACCTGACATTGTGGTCGAACCCCACGTGGCGCTGCACGTCCTGCCGGAAATCGTCTAACCAGGCCACATGCTAATCGTCCTCCTGCTACCCACGCGCCGCGACCTCGCTGTAGATGCTCTGGAGGTGGTCGGCCCAAGCGGGGGCGCCGTAGGTGGCGCGGACATGGGCCTGGCCTGCCGCCGCCAGCCCGCGCGCGTGGGCTGGATCGGACAGTACGTCGCTCAGCGCCTCTGCCAGCGCCCCCGCGTCCCCCGGCGGCGCCAGCCGCCCCGTCACCCCGTCCTCCAGCACCCGCGGCATTCCGCCCACCGCGGTTGCCACTGTCGGCGTCCCCGCCGCCATGGCCTCAAGCAACGCCAGGGGCAACCCCTCCCACAGCGACGGCAGCGCGAAGGCGTCCGCTGCCGCCAGCAACGCGGGCACGTCGCGCCGCTGGCCCACCAGCGCCACGTGGCGCTCCAGCCCGAGCGCGGCGATGCGCTCCCGCACCGCAGGGCCGCCTTCGCCCTCGCGTCCGACGATGGCCACGCGCAGACCGGGGAAGCGCGGCCGCAGCAGCGCGGCAGCCTCGACGAGCACGACGTGACCCTTGGCAACCAACAAATTGCCGACGGCGAGCACGAGTGGGCCAGCGGTTCCGGCAAGCAACTCGGCGCGACGGGCGGCGGCCTCGGCGGGGAACACGGCGGCGACGGCAACAGTGTCGATGCCATTAGGGATGTCGACAACGTGGTGTGGCGCCAGACCGAGCTCGCCAGTGGCCATGGCGCGCACCTCGGGGGCGCACGCGATCACCGTCCGCACCCCATACCGTAACAGACATGTCTGCAACCCCTCCTTGAGCCGCCCGTCCCAGTTGTATGGGTTGTGGACACTGCGCACGTTGTGCAGAGTGGAGACGACCGGACGGCGCGCCAGGGCGCCGGCCAACGTTCCGATCGTATTCGCGTACGGCAAGTGCGTGTGCAACACGTCGACGTTCAGGCGGCGCGTCAGCGCCGCCAACCGCACGACGTGGCGCGCGTCGTGCCGCGTCGTCTCGGACACACTATACACGGGGACCGCAAGGGCGCGTAGGTCGCGCTCGATAGGAGTCCCATTGAGGGGGGACAGGCTGCACACGCGCAGGTCGTAGCGATCCGTGTCGATGTGCTGAGCGAGGGTGACCAGAAGCTGCTCCGCGCCGCCGACGACGAGAGAGTTGATGACTTGCATCACCCGCGGGCGGCTGGTAGCCCGAGCTGCCGAGGTTGGGTGGGCGGTGCATGGCACTGTGCGCGTGGCAAGAACTTGAGACGTCATAGTGGACCTCCGATAGCAACGGGCTACGAGTGATGGACGGGCGTGGCCGGCACAGCCGGCGCAGCCGGTGGGTCCGGACGATCAGCCTGGGTTGCTACACCTGCTCGTCGCGCCAGCAGAGCGGTGACGCGCCTGCGTAACTCCCAGTCGAGCGCGACAATGGCAATCGCGTAGCAGAGGCCGCCCAACAGGCCCTGCAGCGCGAGGGTGACGACCGGCGTCGTCGCGGGCGCCGCGAGCAGGGGCACGGCAAGCACGACGACCAGCAGGGCGGCGCCGGCAAGCGCAATGGGGCGCAGCGTGAGGACGATCGTCCGCGCGTCGACGCCAAGGACGCGCCGGATCAACCAGAAGCGGGCCAGGCTATAGGGCACGGCCACGGCGACCTGGGCCAGCGCGACGCCGACGAAGCCGCCAAGCCGCGCGCCGAGCAGCAACGCCGGTAGCAACACCACGATATGCGCCAGGCCCAGCTTCCACTGGATGTCGGGCCGCCCGGTCGCCTTGTAGATGTCGCCGTCGTTCCAGCCAACGGCGTAGACCGTGGCGTACACGGCAAGGGCCTGCAGCGCGGGGATGGCCGACCACCAGGCCGGTTTGTAGAGCGTATGCACCAGGAAAGGGGCCGCCGCGCACAGCCCGATGCCCATGGGGACCAACGCCAGCGCGCTCCAGCGCAGCACGGCCAGGTAGCCTCGCCGCAACGCGGCGCGATCATCCTGCAGCGTGGCGTAGGCCGGGAAGATGACCCGCGAGAGCGCGACGGCGAGGCTGAGCGTGAGCATCTGGGGGATGCTGTAGGCCAGGGTGTACAGTCCGAGCGCGGCGCTGCCGAGCGCGCGGCCGACGATGGCGTAGTCGCCGTTGTAGATGGCGACGCCGAGCACGCTGATGGCGGTGATCTGCAGGCCGTACCCCAGCAGCAGGCGCGCCGAGGACAGGCGCAGGCCCAGCCGCGGGCGCCAGGGCAAGAGCAACCAGGTGGTCACCGTGGCCGCGCCGATGCCGAGCAACTGGCCCCAGACAAGGCTCCAATAGCCGAGACCGTGCAGGGCCAGGACCACCGAGACGGCGCCCTTGGTCGCGCCCTGCGCCAGGTCCGGCAGCACGCCGCGGCCGAAGCTCATGCGTTTCTGCAACAGCGCGGCATGCACGCCGCCCAGTCCGTACAGGACAAAGCTCAGCCCCAGCGCCCGTGTCAGCGCGGTGACGCGCGCATCATGAAAGAACACCGCCACCAGCGGACCCAGTATCCAGCACAGCGCAAAGAAGAAGACGCCGGCGCCGACGGTCAGCGTAAAGGCGTCCCCGGCGTCGGCGTCGGAGATGTCGCGCCGGTAGACCAGGGCCGTGGTCACGCCCAGATCCTTCATCACGTCGAGCAAGCTGATGGCGACGAGGGCGTAGCCGACCAGGCCGAAGTCGCGCGGGGCGAGCACCCGCGCCAGGACCAGCGTGCTGAGGAACAGCAGCGCCTTGCTGGCGATGAACGATCCGTACGAGAGCAGGCCGCCGCGCAGCACCTTGCGACCCAGGCTCATCGCACGCCCTCCTTGTCGGACAGCCGCACGCCTTCGGCGCCGGCCGCGAGGGTCTGTGCATTGTCGTAGGCGCGCGGAAGGTGTGGGATGGGCGCCGACACGCCTGGGAGCGCCGGCTTCCAGCCGGCAGGCGCTGGCCGGCAAGATGCCGGCGCTCCCAGGACGGCTGCCTGGCGACGCCTTGTCCCAGGACTGTTGCGCGCCAACGAATTGTCGGAGACGCCTCTCCCATCGCCGCACCGACGACTTTTCATAGGCGCCGCGCCCGCCGCCGCGCGGTTGGCCCCACCGGCGGACAGGCAGGCGGCCGCCATGCCCAGCCCAACGATCACCCAGAGGTAGCGCGGGTAGGCCGAGGGCAGGAAGGCGCTGCCCACCAGGTAGGCGATCAGCGCCAGTAGACAGGCGGTCGCCAGCCCATCCACCATGCGGTCTCCGGTCGCCAGCGCGGCGGCCCGCCGCCGCAAGAGGGCCAGGCAGGCCAGGGCCATCGCCGCCCCGAACGTGAGCAGGCCGGGCACGCCAGTCTCCGCGGCGACCTGCAAATACAGGTCGTGCGAGCGCGGGGCCGCCGAGGGCACGTTGAGGCGCAGAGCGTAGGGAACATAGGTCGCGCCGTAGTTCTCAGCCCCGACGCCGGTCAACGGATGGTCCTCGAATATGGCCATGGCCACCTGCATCGCCCCGGCCCGGTCCGCTAGCGAGGCGTCGGCGCTCACGGACGCGCCCGACACGACGTCGCCGAGCGACCCAAGGCGCGTCCAGAAGGAAGACGGGGCCAGCGCCGTGGCCGGCGCCAGGGCCAGCAGCACGATGACGACGTGGGACGGGCGCACGCGGGCTAACGGGACATAGAGCGCGGCCACGACGGCCAGGGCCAGCGCGTCCCCGCGCGAGTAGGTCAGCACGATGCCGGCCACGAGCAGCAGCGCCGACAGACCGGCCGCGACGCGCAGGGATCCTTTGCGTTCGTCGCGCACGCGCGCCAACGCCAGGGGTACCAGCGCGACCAGGATCAGGCCATACAAGTTAGGGTCGCCCACCGGCCCGGCGCTGCGCTGACCGTTATCGGCGCCCGCGATCTGGCGCACCGGCGCCTGCGCCAGCCCGCCGTACGAGTTGCCGTAGGTGTGCGTCGCCGCCTGCAATACGCTCAGGGCCGCGAGCAGCGCGCCGGCCGCCAGGACCGTCCACACGGCGAGCCGCAACCGCCGCGGCGTATCGAACGTCTCGACGATGACGTAGACGACGACCAGATCCTTGAGCAACTCCGTGGCGGCGTCCGTGCTGGACGAGGGGTCGGACGCCCAGATCGCCGAGGCCCACAGCACCGCCGCGTACAGCGTCATGGCCGTCCACAGACGACGATGCGCGTACAGCCCCCAGGACCCGCCCGCCCGCGTGCGGCGGATGATGGTACCGGCGCCCAGGACCAGGATGAGCGGCTGCGCGAGCGACGGCAGCCCGTGCTCGGCGATGCCGACATCCGAGATGCGCGTGTAGGTGATGAAGAGCAGCACCACACCGCCTATGGTGGGCAAACGCCGCGCGATGGACCGCCGCCGCCTCCAGGCGGTCGTACCCGCCACCGTAAGCAGGCTCACGCCCACCAGACCCGCCGCTCCCAGCGGTCCCCCGAACGCTTCCAGGGGCAGCACAAGGATCAGCCATGCCCCGAGCAGCAGAGCGGCGTAGGGCGCGCCGCGCGGCGCCTGCCCTGGGGGCGCCAACACGTCTACCTGTTGCATGGCCAGCCGCCGGCCCTACGAGCGCCCCGCCAATGCGGGCTCGGCGTCCTCGTTCTCGTCCGGCGCCGCATGGACACCGTTGACGCCATTGAACTGCCGCGCCTCGATGGCGGCGCCGGGATGGGACGCGGGCCAGACGCCAGGAAGCGCCCATGGCGCTTCCGCCTCGGCGGGGGATACCGCGGCGTTGGAGAGGCCAATTCGTCGGGTGGAGCGCATCGAGACAGCGGCAATGGCAAAGCCGGCAATCAGCCCGGCCACGAGCGCATAGAACGCCTGCTGCAGCGGGTGCGGCTGGACCGGGACCGACGAAGGCGCCGCCACGTCGAGCCGTTGCAACCCGAAGATATGGAAGTAGCGCACCGTGCTCGCCGCGACCAGGCGTAAGAGCTGATTGGCCAGCAGCGCCGTCGCCCGTGGGTCCGGGCCGATCACCGAGATCTGCAGCACCGTGGTCTGCGGCAGCGTCGTCGCCTTGACCGTATAGGGGTCGAGGGCTTGCGGCGTGATCCCGTACCGCGCTCCCGCCTGGTGGAGATAGTAGCGGCTCTGCGCGAGCGAGGCGAACGTGTCGGCCATATTCCCGTACGTCAGGAGGCCGACACTATCGGCGGGGTTGGACGAGCCCGATCCGCTCGGGTCGCGCGGGTAGGCAAACGTCGTCGCCGACGCCTGGTACAACCGCGGCTCGGCGCGCGCGTAGACCAGGGCGCCGGCGACCGCCAGGACGACGGTCGCCAGCACGATCCACCCGCGTAGCCGCATGACGTGCAAGACATAGGGCCAACTCATCCGCGTTATCCTCTCCTCCGTCGGTCTGTTCGCCGCCGTCGTGTCCATCGCGTCCATTGTGTCTGTAGTGTCGTCACTCGCGCTCCCTGTCGCTATAGCCCGATCGTCTCATTCATGTCGAGAGGGCCTGCGACTGCGGTCGCATGGCACACCACGGACACTGCGGTGTCAACTAGCCTGCGACTGCGGTCGCATGGCAAACCAACGCCGACTGCGGTCGGGTGGAGCAAACAGAGTACCCTGATCGCAGGGCCATGTAGTTCTCGATCTCGTGGGCGATTCCCGGCGGGTAGGGGTGTATTGCATACGCCTGGATCGCGCCACCGGGCGTATGCAATACACCCCTACCCCGGCTTGGTCAGTCTGCCGCGAGAAATACATGGCCCTGCCCTGATCGTCTGATCGTGCGCCAATAAGCCTGGGGAACCAAGGTGCTGAAATCCACCGCTTGTGTATAGCTGTAACCAGGGTGAGCTTCTAGCCCGCCGCCGAGACCGAGGTTGACAGTGACGCTGGAAGGATTTTGCTTCTGGCACTCGTCCTTACTGAATGAGACATCGGCGCCTGCCGTCACACCTAGACCGGCGCTGCCTCCCACATAGGACGCCCCACCATTGATGAGATCACTGATGCAGTCAGCATCATTCAGGCACTTTCACTTCACGTTCTGAACGGGATTGTGCCTGAAGAGGTCGAATATGCCGAACAGGTTGTCCAGGAGGTGGCTGCCCGTGGTGGGGCCGCCATAGATCGCGTAGGCCGAGTCCCTAATCAGATCGGCGGTTGGCAGCAGTGTGGCCTTGAAGCGTTGTTGACGCAACTCTTCCAGTTGGATATCGACCAATTCCGGAGGTACCTCTTGCGCGACGGCTTGCCGGTCGGCATCCGAGCCAGTGTGTGCAAGTGTCTGCGTCGTGTCGAAGAAGCGTAGCACGTCCTGGCCCAGACCTATGCCGGTGAGCACCCCACCGGTCACATCACCAACCGATTGCCCCCCAGGATCGACGAGGTTGATGGGATTGTCGTTCGCGTATGTGTAGCGATTGATGGTCACCGGGTTGGTGGGATTGGCGGGGTAGGGGTCGCGCTGGAGGAAGACGCCGGTGGCGGGGTCGTAGGAGCGGGCGCGCAGGTAGAGCAGGCCGCTCTCGGCGTCCGCTTGCTGGCCAGTGAAGCCGAAGCTGCTGCCGGTTCCGCTCGTCGTTTGCGCGCCGTAGGCGTCGTAGTCCTCGCGGCCCACGATGGCGCCGCTACTGTTCGCGACGAGGCGCGTCGAGCCGAGCGCGTCGGGCAGCAGGGTCTGCATGGTCGCGCCATCGTCCTGCGCCAGCAACCCGTTGCCGTAGAGGTAGGTCGTGGTGATGCCGTTCGTGACCTGCCGCAGGACCGTGGGCAGCGGCGTTGCGAGGTCGAGCAGGTAGCTCGTCGTTGTGCCGCCGACGGTACTCCCGATGCGGGCGTGGTCGCCGTTGTAGGTGTAGGTCGCGCTGCCGACGCCCTTCAAGTAGTTGGCGTCGTCGTAGCTGTAGGCCGTTGTGCTCGCGCCATTGGTCGCGCCGACGCGGTTGCCATCCGCGTCATAGGTGTAGGTCGCGGTGCCCGCGCCGGTGAGCTCGTTTGCCGCGTTGTAGCTGTAGCCCGTGCTACCTTGTGAGATTGTGAGCCCCAGGCGGTTGCCCGCCGCGTCGTAGGTATACGTCGTCGTGCCGCCTGGCGTGCCGGCGGTTGTCAAGCGATCGAGCGCATCGTAGCCATACGTCGTGGTCCCCGTGCCATCGGTCGCCGTCTGGCGGTTGCCGTCCCCGTCGTAGCTGTAGCCGAAGCTGCCGACGGTCGTCCCCTGGCTCTCATAGGCCAGCGCAAGCGGGTGATTCGCGTTGTCGTAGCCGTAGCTCGCGGTGATGCCGTTGCTGTAGGTAACGCCGCTGGTGCGGCTCCCGGCGTCGTAGCCGTAGGCCGTGACCCCGCCGCGCCAGTCGGTGACGCCGACCAGGCGGTTGTCGGCGTCGTAGGCGTAGGTCGTGGTCTTCCCGCCGGGCACGCTCAGGGTCGCGCGGTTGCCCGCCGCGTCGTAGCTGTAGGCGACCGTGCCGGCGGGCTGGGCGATACTGAGGGGCCGGTTGTCGGCGTCGTAGCCGTAGGTCGTCGTGCCCGTCGCATCGGTCATAGCGTGGCGCAGGCCGTTGGCAAAGTAGGTGTACGCCACGCTGCTCCCGTCAGCGTAGCCGATCCCCGTGCGCTCGCCGGCGGCGTCATAACTGTAGGTGGTGGTGTGCCCTCGCGCGTTGACCACGCTGGTCAGGTTGCCGGCCGCGTCGTAGCCGTAGCCGACCGTCTCGCTGAGCGGACTGGTGACCGTGGCCACGCGGTTGAGCAGGTCGTCGGTCGTGACCGTGGTGTGGGTCAGCGCGTCGGTCACGCCCACGCGGTCGCCCGCGGCGTCGTAGGCGTAGGTCGTGGTATGTCCAAGTGGATCGGTCGCGGCCGCGAGGTCGCCGTGCGCCGTGTAGGTGTAGGTCGTCGTCGTGCTCAGGGCGTCGGTGCTGGTGCGCGGGTTCTCTTGCGCGTCATAGCTATAGGTCGTCGCGTTGCCGAGCGCGTCGACCACGCCGAGCGGCCGGTTGAGGGCGTCATAGGTGTAGGTCGTGACGCGGCCGAGCGGATCGGTGCGCGTGAGCATGTTGCCCCGCGCGTCGTAGCTGTAGCCCGTCGTGTGGTTGTTGGGGTCAGTCGCGGTCAGGCGGTCGCCCCGCGCGTCGTAGGTGTAGCTCGTCGTGCCGCCGAGGGCGTCGCGCAGACCGGTCAGGCGGTACTGGCCGTCGTAGGTATAGGTTGTGACCGCGCCGCGCGGATCGGTCACCACGGTGACGCCGCTGGCCGGGTAGTAGGCGAAGGTCGTGACCTGACCCAGCGCGTTGGTCTGCGTGACCACGCGCCCGGCGTCGAGGCCGTCGTAGACGTTGGAGACGAAGGTGTGCCCGTCGCGGTCGACGCCGCTGACCAACTGGTGGCCTGCGTCGTAGCCATAAGTGGTGGTATTGCCGAGAGGGTCGGCGACGCTGGTGAGGTCGCCGGCCGGCGAGTAGCCAAAGGCGACGCGACGCCCGCTGTTGTCCGTGACGGAGGCGATGCGGCCGTCGCCGTTGTAGCCGAAGGAGAGCGAGCGGTCGCCGGCCACGGAGACGGCGCCGAGCTGTCCGGCGCCGTTGTAGGTCAGGGTGGTCACGTTGCCGTTATGGTCGGCGATGATCTGGAGGGCTCCGGAGGCGGCGAAGTGGTAGACCGTCTGGTCCTTGTCCGTCACGTCGTAGGTCCCATCGGCGTTGGCGGCGAGGGCGTCGAACTGGCCGGACGCGGGGGCGTAGGAGCCGTTCGACTGCTGCGTGAAGAAGTCGGTACGGCCGCTGCCAAAGGTAACCTGCACGATGGGTGTGCTACCGCTCAGGGCGGTAGTCAGGCTGATGCCGTAGGTGAAGGTCCAGCCGTAGCCGAGGGGGCCGGGCGAGGTCGCGGCGGTGCGCGAGTTATAGGCGCGGCTGAAGACGAGCGGGGTGCGGCCGGCCAGGGAGAGGTCGGTGTGGCTGTACTCATAGGAGCCGGTCGCCGTGTTGACGGGCTCGCCGAAGGAGACGGTGTTGTTGATGGCGCTGCCGTCGTCCAGGCCGCCCGACGTGAACGAGCCGTTGGAGCCAAAGCCTCTATAGCCGGAACTAGTGGCGCCAGAACCGCCATTGCCGCTGGGACCGTTGACTTGCTGGAGCGATGCACTCTCGCCAACCCAGGGCTCGACGGCGACATCGGGCACGTTGTAATAGGAGGTCTGGCCGGTGCTCGGGTTGTAGGACGAAACCTGGTGATAGCTGATACCGGGACCGCTGCCATAGGGCGCGGGGCCGGAAGGCGTGCCCCAGTAGTTGTTCTCGGCATGCACGATGGGGCAGCCAGCGCAGTTCGAGATGCCGTAATTGTCATCGGATAGGACACTATTGTGGATACTCACCGTGGCGTGGTCAACGTTGACTGCGGTGACGACATAGGCCACTACTGTATTATTGATAATTGCGTTGCTTCCTGCCAACACATCAATGCCTGGACGCCCGTTCGATGTAATATTGATGACTGTCGAATAAGCAACGGATAGCTTTGACACGTTATCTGCTATGATACCAGCCAGTTGGCTGGTTGTCACGGTCACATGATCAAGCGTAACTGTGCTGCCCTCCATAAGCAGGGCAGACCCGGAATAGTAGTTGCTTCCCGTATACGCTCCAGCATCCGCAATCGTGGCATACTTCAACGCTCCAGTAGCACCAGGTTCGAACTGTATCCCAAGCCAGCCACCAGGATATGAATTGCTCGATGCACCAGTGAAGGTAATCGGTTGGCTAGGGGTTCCGACTACAATCAGCCTGCCTTGTACATCAAGTCCTGCGTCGTTTGCTCCTTCTACTGTTTCTCCCGCTGCAATAGTGAGCACTGCAGTACTACTCACCGTTACTGTACTCCCGTAGGCTAAGCCTATATGTCCTCCGTCAGGGGACCAAATTCCCGACGCAGTCAGCATGCCACCAGTGAGGTACGCTCCGTCGAATCCATTGTCTTTATAACTATTGTGGCTTAACTTCGCGATGGCGTTAGGGTCGTCCAATTCGATCGCTCTAGAGCTATTCCTTAGAAAGCGGTTGCCATTTATGGTAGGAACGCTTGTTATATCACCTTGAATACCATCAGAATTGTCAAGGAAACTGCTATTGCTGATGGTTGGATGGCTACCTTCCATTGCGGCCAAACCCGTCCACTGATTGTGCTGAATGGTGAGATGGTCCAAGTCAGGAGAACTATCCAGCAGGCGGATTGCCGCATCAGCAGCATAAGATCCACCTCCGTTTTCGCCCGCGTAATTAATAGTGGCGTAGCTCATGCTGCCAGATGAGCCAGGCTCGAATTGCATCCCGTCCCAATCGCTGGGAGCAGGGATAGCGGCAGCACTAGTAAAAGTGATGGGTTGGAGCACGGTCCCTATCGCTCGCAATGTCCCTTGTACATCGAGCCCAATGTGGGCGGATGGTTGCACAAGCACTGTCGTCCCTGCCATCACGGTGAGGGTTGCACTACCGGATACGGTTACACTATTGCCCAATTCGATAGGGCCGCTGGTTGCTGGCCAAACAACTGATCCAGAAATAGTATTCCCATTGAAGTCTCCGCCACCCAGGTAGACACCATCGAAGCCATTGCCATTGAAGCTGTTGTGGGATAAAGCTGCCGGTGCAGCAGGATTATCCAATTCGATTGCTCTGTAACTATTCCTGAGGAAGAGACTGTCAGTTATATTAGGAAAGCTTGTTTCATCACCTTGAATACCATAGACATTGTCAAGGAAGCTGCCATTGCTGACCGCTGGATTGCTACCTTGCATTGCAGCCAAACCCGTGAACTGGTTGCGTTGGATGGTGAGGTGGTCCAAGTCAGGAGAACTATTCAGCAGGCGAATTGCTGCGTCAGCAGCAAGAGACCCACCTCCCGATTCGCCTGCGTACGAGATGGTAGCGTAGCTCATACTGCCTGCGGAACCTGCCTCGAATTGCACCCCTCTCCAGCTACCGGAAATAGGCATGGTAGCGGCACTTGTAAAGGTAATGGGCTGAGTGGCTGTACCTCCAACATTGAGCAGGCCCTGTACATCGAGTTCTGAACCGCCGCTGAACTTGATGATCACTCCCCGATCTACAGTGAGCATCGCTCCGCTCTGCACAGTCGTGCCGTTGCTGATGTAGGCGCTGCATGGGCTGGTCGTAAGTTCCGTGTCAGTTGTGATCGAGCCTGGCAGTATCGTGGTGCAGCCAGAGGCGGCAGTGGCGTTGGGACTGCTGGTCGAGGTAGCCGTCGAGGATGTTCCCATTGTGGGTGTGGCCGTGGGATTGCTCATGTTGGTCGATGTGGCCATGGGACTTCCCGTCGCCGTTGCGACTGAGGTGGGCGATCCCGGAACGGGCGTGCCGGTCGGTGTCGACGTTGGGGTGAGTGTGAACGTCGTCGCCGGTGGAACGGCGGTCGGCGTTGTTGTGGCCGTCGATGTCGGGGTAGCCGTTGGCGCGGCGGTCGAGGTAGATGTCCGCGTCGTTGTACCTGTTACTATCGGCGTAGCCGTTGGCGTGGACGTAGAGGTGAACGTGGATGTTGGGACGGATGTGCTCGTCGGCGTTGGTGACGGGGTTGGAGTGGCCGTCGGTGGAATGGGCGTGTTTGTTGGCGGTGGCGGGACGGACGTGAATGTCGCCGTCGGTGGGATCGGGGTAGCTGTCGGTGGCGGCGGTGGCGCGCTGGTGAACGTCGGCTGCGGGGCAGGGACCGATGTCGCCGTCGGCGCGGGCGGGACGGACGTAGCAGTGGATGCGGGCGGCGGGGTCGGCGACGGCGTGGACGTGGCTGCCGGCCCTCGCGACACGACGGAGGTAGCGGGCGACGAGGGGACGCCGCTGGCTGGTGGCGCCGGCGTGTTTGGCGGGGAAGGAGGGTTTGGTTCAGAGACGGAGGTGCCCGTTGCCGCGGGCGATATGGGCGCGGAGCCTCTGACCCGCAAGGGGATGGACGCGCTGAGGATGGCCGCGCCCGTGGGGAGATCGTACCAGCTCACGCGCACGGTGTAGCTGCCGCCGTCCAGGCCCGCGGGGATACGGGCGAGCAGCGCGCGGCTGCTCCAGGAGAGGACGGGCGTGTGAGCGACGAGAGCGCCGTCCGCGTAGAACTGCACGGTGGCATTGTCGGGGCGTGAGGCGGGAAGGCGCCATGGAGGGTTAGTATCGCGCCCGCCGCCGCGACCACCGGACGCCTGGGCAGGGCCATGGGCGCCTGGGGCAACAGCCAGGTCCCGGACGAACAATGAGCGCCGTGCCCTTGAGCCTGCGCCACGTCGTCGTCGGGGAACTCGCGGGAGCCGCTATAGAGGGAGAGCGTCTTGCCCCGCAGGCAGGCGTAGGCCGGGTCGGCGGTCTGGAAGCGCAACAGTTTGCCGGCAGGCCTGGCGCCGGTCAGACGCGCGACAGAGGGCACGACGTGCGTCAATGGCCCGACACGCCGGCCCTGCCAGGTCCCGCTGTAGGTGTAGGAGGGAGAGCGGACCCCGACTGTGAGGGTCGCGGCGGCCGCCCCATAGCGGCTGTCGCCGCCCCATAGCGGCTGTCGCCGCCCCATAGCGGCTGTCGCCGCCCCATAGCGGCTGTCGCCGCTCCAGCGCGCCGTGATGGTCACGGAGCCCACCGCGCGCGTAGACCACGTCATGGTACACGCGCCACGCAGCGGGGTGCAGGAGTACACGGGACCGGCCAGGGCAGACGGCCGCATGGTGAAGACGAGACGCCCGTCGGCGACCGGCCGGCTGAGCGACGCGGTCACCTTGCCCGTCTGATAAGCCACCATGGCGGTGGGCGTGCTCTTGAGGGTCAACGTCAGGGTCGCCGGACGATGTGCGCGCCGGGGCTTCGGCGGGGCGAGGGGCGCCGCGACCAGTCCTCGCGGCGCGTGCGGCGTGGTACTCTCCCGGCTGCTCTCTGCGCTCGTCGCTGCGGCCAGCACGGAGCCTGGACGCAGCGCGGTGAAAGGCAGGAGGCAGACCTGGGTGGCAAGGCAGCACAGGACGACAAGCTTCATGAGTCGGTGCGATGTCACGTCTGTGTCCTCCGCCTGGCCGGTCATCGGTCAACACTACGGGAGTAGATGGTACGGGTTAGATGGTGTATCGCGGAGATGCTCTCCGCTCCCGGTTGGTGGCACGCCCCATGCTATTTATCAGGACCGATAAACCCACGACACATTTTACTGTCGCGTAGTATGACACAAATGGCTGTCCATGTCCAGCGTTTGCGGTTGGCCGGCACGATCTGTGAATTGTACGACGGCCCGCTGGGAGCGCGGGCGGCTCGCCCACCTCGTGTAATGTCCTACCGAGAGTACGCTAGCGTCCACGACGGTTGGCGCACCGACCTGCGTAGTCACGACGGAAGCGGGCAGGCTGCCCGCGCTCCCAGTCCGCCCACAGCATCGACGACAATGCACAGACCCGGGGTTGACCGGCAAGGTCCATGAATTGTCGGCTTGGGCGCGCGGGCACAACGTGGGGACGGGCGGGCAGCGTAGCGAACGTGCCGCGCCCCCAGAAATCGCCGCATCAGCGACTCTTTTCACGTCACAGCCCCTGTAGGACAGGAGCGCAGTGGAGACAGTCACGTCCTGGACGGCTATACTTGAGGAAGCGACATGCGCATGGGGGAATAGGGCGAGAGGGAGCACGGCCCTGACGAACACGCCTCACACGCCGATCGACTTCGATAGTCCCTGGAAAGAGGCCCTGGAAGAGTACCTGGAGGACTTCTTTGCCCTCTTTTTCCCCGAGGCCCACGCCGACATCGACTGGGCGCGCGGGTTCACCTTCCTGGACAAGGAATTGCAGCAGGTCACGCGCGCCGCCGAGCTGGGGCGACGGCTGGTCGACAAGCTGGTGAAGGTCTGGCGGCGCGATGGGACGGACATCTGGGTGCTCGCGCACATCGAGGTGCAAAACCAGGAGGATGCGGAGTTTGCCCAACGGATGTTCGTCTACTACTATCGCCTGTTCGATCTCTACGCACGGCAGGTGGCCAGCCTGGCGGTGCTGGGCGACGAGCGAGCAAACTGGCGGCCGAGCGAGTACGCGTCGGCGTTGTGGGGCTGCGCGCTCCACTTCAGCTACCCGGTGGTCAAGCTGGCGGACTACCGAGCGCGGCGGGAGGAATTGGAGGCGAGCGACAACCCGTTCGCCACGGTGGTCCTGGCGCACCTGGCGGCGCAGGACACCCGGCGCAGCGCGTCGCGTCGCCGGCAGGTCAAGCTGACGCTGACCCGACGGTTATACGAGCGTGGGTACAGTCGGGAGCGGGTGCTCAGCCTGTTCCGGTTCATCGACTGGCTGTTGGCGCTGCCCGAGAAGCAGGAGACCGCGTTTTGGCGAGAGATTCAGGCGTACGAGGAGGAGCGAGCGATGCCATATATCACGAGCGTGCAACGCATAGGGGAACGTATCGGGGAGCGCAGAGGCGAGGAGAATGGGAAACGCGAGGCGGTGCGGCGCATCGTGCGGGCCCGGTTCCAGGCTGTACCAGAGGCGCTGGAGCGGCGCATCGCGCAGGCCGACCACGGAACGTTGGATCAGATGCTCGACCGCGTGAGCGTCGTCCAGACCGTCGACGATCTCTAGAGCACTGAGCCTGCGACTGTCCGGCTGGACCGGGACCGGCCGCAGCCGGTCGGGGGCCAGTCCGCATGTGTCGCATGGCAAACCACGGACACTACGGTGTCAGGACGAGAGGGAATTTGCCTCGCCCATCCACATCGCCGAGGGTAGGCCTTGATACGCTGCACAGGTCCCATCAAGCTTCGCCTTACCCAACCCGCCCTTCAGGTCAGCCGATGGCCCCACCCGACCGCAGTCGGCCCGTGGTTTGCCATGCGATCGCAGTCGCAGGTCCGTTAGGTCAAGCAGTCCCGCCCCGGTCCCGGACCCGATGGCCGCGCGCAAAAGGTCGTGCAGGCGGAGCGCATTGCGACGCAGGTCGAAATCCGCCCGCACGCGCGCGGCCCCGGCCGCGCCCAGCATCCGCGCCAGGTCTGGGTCCGTCGCCAGGCGCGCCATGGCCAGGGCTAGCGCCCCCGCGTCTCCCGGCGCGACCAGGAGGCCCGTGGCGCCATCCTCCACCAGCTCGGGAACGGCGCCCGTGCGCGTGGCCACCACGGGGACGCCCATGGCCATGGCCTCCATCAGGCTGACCGGTACCCCTTCCATATCCCCGTGGCCGGCGTCGATGCTGGGCAGCGCGAAAACGGAGGCGGCGTCGAGCGCCTCCCGCACCTCGGCCTGTGTCCGCGCGCCCAGGAGCCTGACGCGGCCCTGCAGTCCGGCCGCCACGATCCGTGCCCGCAGCGCCTCGCGCAGCGGCCCATCCCCGATGATGTCGCAGCGCACGTCGTACCCCCACGCGACGAGCAACTGGCAGGCGTCCACAAGGAAGGCCTGGCCTTTGAACGGGACCAGGCGCGCGACGGAGAGCACCGTCAGCGGGCCGCTGCCCGCTTCCTCTCGGCCCTGTTGGACATTATCGTCATCGTCCAGGACCTCGACGCCGCGCGGCCGATAGGCGGACGTGTCGACGCCGCACCTGACGACGTGGACGCGCGCCAACTCGGCCGGCGCGACGAGCGGGGCAACGTAGCGGTCGCGCAGCAGGCGCGAGATGACGACCGCGAACGCCGCCCGGCGCACCTTTGTCCCCAGCATGGCCTGATCGCGGTAGATGTCGTGCGCGTGGCCCGTGAAGCTGAACGTGACGCCGGCAAGCCGCGCCACCGCCAGGGCAGCCACGGCGGGGTGCAAAGCGAAGTGGGCGTGGACGTGGGCCACGCCATCGGCGCGGGCGCGTCGCGCCCACAGCGCCGCGCGCGCTACCGCCGCCAGGCCGCGGGCCAGTTCGCCCGGGCTGCGCCACAACTCCCGCACCACGAGGCCGTAGAGGGAGAGCAGCCGCCAGGGGTCCTCGCCGAGCCAGGCCAGGTGGGCGCGCGCCACCGCCGGGAGGGTGTCGGGCGCGGCGAGGCGGCGCAGCCAGCGCGCGACCTCGGGGTGGTGCACCTGCTCCTGGTGGTGGATGAACGGATACACGTCGATGCGCCAGCCCAGACGCTTCAGCGCGTCCAACTCGCGCAGGATAAACGTCTCGGAGAGTTTCGGGAAGCGCGAGACCACGTAGGCGATGCGATGCGGATCGCGCGGCGGCGCCGCCCCGTTCCGGTCCGGCTGGTCCCCTCCGTCGGGATGGAAGCGCCTCACGACGCGGCCCTCGCGGCCGGCGCTATCTCATCACCCTGTTTCTCGCCAGACGACGGCGCCAGTGAGCCGCGCAGGCGCTCGGCCGGCCTCGGACGCAGGAACAGCGGCAGGGCCGTCAGGAAGCCGAGCCCATGGCTCAGGTGCAAGGTCACGAAGGCCACGGGCAGCAGCGGCGCGTGGCGCCAGCCCCTCCGTACGGAGACGTACACCGTGGCGGCGGCTGTCCCCAGGGCATAGACGGAGAGGACGACGGCCAGCGCGCGGCGCGCGAGCAGGCTCAACGGGGAGGCCACGCCAAGCAGGCTCAGGCCGAGCACGAAGAGCGCCGGGGCCAGCGCCCGCGGCGACGGCAGCGCGCCGTGCTTGTGCAGGATAGCTGCCTTGGCCCGTCCGTAGCGAGTATACTGCCGCGCCAGGCGCGGCAACGAGTCGCGGCAGTAGTACTCCGTCTCGATCTCCGGCGTGATCCAGACACGCCCTCCGCTCAAGGTGATGCGGTAGTCGAGCTCGGCGTCCTCGCCGATGGGCAGACCCTCGTCGAATCCGCCCAACCCGCGCAGTGTCTCCAGACGGTACGCCCCGAAGGGGACGGTGTCGATGGCGCCCGCGCGGTTGGTGTAGCGGAAGCGCGCCGTCCCGACGCCGAACGGGCTGGACATGGCCAGCGCGATGGCGCGGGCGACGTAGGTCCTGCCGGTCGCGCGCATCACCCCGCCGACGTGGTCCGCTCCCGAGCGGTCGAGGCGCGCCACGAGGCGCCGCACGTGTCCGGGGGCGATGGTGCTGTGGCCGTCGACGCGGACGACAACCGCGCCACTGGCGGCGGCCAGACCGATATTGAGGGAGCAGGGAATGCGTCCGCTGGGCGAGGAGAGCAGACGGACGCGGCCGTCCGCCGCGGACAGGGACCGTACGATGTCCGCTGTGCGGTCCGTCGATGGACCGTCGACGACGATCACCTCCAGCAGGTCTGGGGGGTAGTCCTGGGCCAGGACCGTGCGCAGACAGGCCTCGATGTAGCGCTCCTCGTTGAGGACGGGGATGACGACCGAGACGCGCGGCAACAGCCCCGGCCGTTCCAGGCTTACGATATCCGCCATCGCCGCCGTCTCCCTCACAGGGTCTATGCATTGTTGGCCTGGAGGCGCGGGCGTCCCGAGTCCAACGCCGGGACGGGCGAGCAGCGTAGCGAGCGCCACGCGCCCCCAGATCGCCTCGGCCTGTTCGTCTGCTAACGACACGGCGCCATTGGTCATCTCTTAAGCGCTCCTCTCCTCGGCGGCCATGGCCCGACCCACCCGCTGCCCCTCGCTCTCCGTCGCGCCGCCGCTCGGGGTTGGGCTCAGGATCAGCGTCGTCGGTTCCGAGCCCCTCGCCTCCGTTGCCGCGGTCATTGTAGCGGGCGCAATGTCGGGCGTGGTGGGTGTGGTGGGTGTGGTGGGCGTGGTGGGTGTGGTGGGCGTGGTGGGTGTGGTGGGTGTGGTGGGCGTCACCTGACGCTCGACCTCCGCGATGACGTCCTGGAACATGACGTCGCCGCCTATCCCCTGGCTGTGGGGGATCAGCGCGGTGAACGTCGCCAGGATGATCTTGACGTCGAGCCACAGGCTCCAGTTGTCGATGTAGAAGTTGTCCAACTGCGTGCGCTCGATGATGGAGGTGTCGCCGCGCAGGCGGCTGACCTGGGAGAGCCCTGTGATGCCGCCGCGCATGCGATGCCGCTCGGCGTAGCGCGGGATGCGCTGCGCAAACAGCGCGGCGTAGGCCTCCTGCTCCGGGCGCGGGCCGACGATGCTCATGTCGCCGCGCAGCACGTTCCAGAGTTGCGGCAACTCGTCGATACTGCTGGCGCGCAGCAGACGGCCGACCCGCGTGTGCCGCGCGGGAGAGGCTGGGTCTTCGCCCGGACGCAACGCCCGCATCGAGCGCAGCTTGTAGATCGTGAACGGCTTGCCGTCGAGTCCCACGCGCGTCTGGCGGTACAGGATCGAGCCCGGTCCTTCCAGCCGAATGGCCAGCGCCGCGGCCGTCATGACCGGGAGCGCGACGAGCAGCCCCAGGCTGACCGCGACGATGTCGAAGACCCGTTTGCAGGCCAGCACCAGCAGCAGCCCGCTGGTCTCGAACTGCAGCAGCGGGATACCGCGCACGTCGAGCAGGCGCGTGTTGGCCGGCGTCACCTCGAACATGCGCGGGACGAGGCTGACCTGTAGGTGCGAGAGGGTCTGGCACACCCGCAGCAACCCGATGCGCTCGCTGTCGGGGAGGCGCGAGAAAGCGAAGACGACGTGGTCGACGTTGTGCGCGTCGATCTGCCGGGCCAAATCCTCGCCGCGCCACAGGGGCAGGCCCAGCACGCGGCGGTTGCCCTTATCGTACTCGTGGTCGTCGACGAAGCCGACGACCGTGATACCGAGGTCACGGTATTTGATCAGCGTCGCGGCCATGCGCTGTGCAATCGTGCCGGCGCCGACGATGAGCATGCGGGACTGGGAATGGGACCCGAACAGGCGGACGACCGTCTGCGAGGCCGACCGCGCCATGATGCGGCAGGGGATGGCCACGACGGTCAGCGTGCCCAGGACGGGCAGCCGATCGTTGTTGACATCGCGGGTCACTAGCAGCACCAACACCAGCGCGGCGCCCTGCAGCATGCTGGAGAAGACGTACGGGACGTCGAGCAGGCTGACGCGGACGACCATCTGCCGGTAGAGCCCGGCGCGCACCCCCAGCGCCGCCCAAACCGTCGCGGCCAGGACCGTGACCGTGAGCAAGGAATTGGGGTTCGTGGCGGGGCGCAGGACCATCGTCCAGGCCATGGCAAGGAGCAATCCGATGGCCTCGGCGCACAGGATAGCGCCTAACAGGGCCGCGTACTCCTGGCGGCGCGTCGCGGCGCCGCGTACCGCGCCGGCCGTGGTCAGCATCGTCCTGTTATTGATTGCCATTGCCGTGTCGCCCCCGTTCTGTCGCGCGCATCACCGTCGCTGGCCTGCATATCTCGTATCGTCCGTTTCTATGGGGCCAACATAGCCCGTCCAGGGGAGCTCAGCCGTAGCCCGTCCGGGTCATGCGGTCATGCGACGACGTGCCATGGACGAGTAAGATCTTGTAGCATAGGCGCATCACTCACTCGGTGACGGGGCATTACCTCGACCCACAGGTAGAACAACCTGTTCGTCAACACGGGTGAGAAGGCGAAGAACGTTCCTCAGTGACCGCGGGTCGAGACCAGGAGCACGGCGTCTTGCGGCGCGAGCGTGACGCTCGGGGCGGGCGCCCCATTGTTGGTCGCGCGATCCTGCGTCCCCAGGAGATACCGATAGCCGGGTCCGAGCACGACCGTCCGCGGCGTCGCCGTGGCGTTGAGCAACACCGTGCCATGCGCGAAGTCGCGCCGCCAGACGTTGGGATCGCCCCGCTGCAAAGAGACGGCGCTGAGCCAGACCGTCCCCGGAGCGGCGCCAAGATTGAACTGCGCGGCGAGGTTGGACTCGCTCGCGGTCGCGGTGAAGGTCACTCTGTAGCGCCGCCACTGCCGGTCCAGCGTAAACTCCTGGCTGGCCCGCAGAGCGAAGGGAGCGTACGTCTGCTGTAGCCCGGCCTCAATCAGTTGTCCAGTTGACGACCGGGCTGAGAAGGAGAGTGTGTAGGTCACGCCCGCCGTGACCTGACAGCCACCCTGAGCGAAATGGACCGTCCAGGTCTTATCCGGCGCCGCCCGCGTCACGGTCAGCCGCGCCGCCACGCCATACGCGGCGCCCGCGCCCAGATCCCGACCGAAACGTGCAACCGCCGGCGCCGTGACACTGAGCGCCCACTGGCGCGACGGATTCGTCGCCGTTCCCGCGCCCGCGGCGCCCTGGAAGTCGCCGTCGGCCAGGGCATTGGGCGACGTCAGGATTTGCGCCCGCGCCGCGTCCAGCGGCGCTCCCAGCCAGCCCTGGCCCGCCGCCAGCTGCGCGTCCGTCGCCACCTTGTCCCCCGCCGCGTGCGGCGCCGGCAAGCTGCCCTTTACCCCTCGCCGCACCGTCAGCACGTCCCCTGTCACTCCCAGCACACGCATTTGCTCGTCGTCCAGACCCAGCCCCGCCCCCGTATGCGCGTCACTCGGCGCCCGCACCACCTCGCCCGCGCGGAACCGCGCGCCCGTCCCCGGCGCCACCGTCAGCGTCGTCGCGGTGGCGTCCACGCCCGCCGCCAGGCTGCTGCCCGCCCCTCCGTCGTACTCGTCGTACCACCACGTCTGTCCGTGCGCACTGGGGCCGAAATCGTACGCGTAGTATCCATCGCCCAGCAGCGCCGTCCCTAGCCCAAAGCGCATCGCCCGCAGGTCCTGCGCCCCCGTGTCCCCCGTATCGGTCGCAATGACGGACACGGTCGGTGTGCCGGACGCGGAGAGCTGGAGGTAGGTTGCGGCCCCATCGTGCCAGCCGCCGATGAAGTAAGGGAAGTGTTCGAAGAAGCGTCCGCTGCCCAGGCCCGGATAGTAGCCTCCGTTCTCCAGGATCAGCGCGCGCGGTACGCGCGCCCGCATCAGCCGCAACAGGTTGGCTTGCCCTTCAGGCCAGCCCTGGCCCGAGGGGCCGTCGCCGCCGTCGGCCACGTTACTGTTTGTCGCGGCGATGCGGCCGCCGCTTACCCAGTGGATCCTGGAGTTGGCGTCGTCGAGAAAGACGCCGTCCCATGGCGCTATGGCCAGTCGCCGCCGCAGTTCCCGCGTCAGATAGGTGGCCCAGGTGAGGCCCGTGCGCGGATCGGCCGGACAATAGCGGGTCACGTTGAGCAGCCAGGTCCCCGGCCAAATGACGGCGTGCGCCGCCACGCGCGCACCGCCACGGTGCGGTGCGGCCGACGAGTGGAAGCCGCGCCGCACGGTCAGGACGTTCGCGGCCGTATCCACCGCCACAATGTGCATTGATTCGCCGTCGACGAGGATGTCCGCATTCGCGGGGAAGGTCGCCGCGATGATGCCGGCACTGGCGACGTGGATCGTCGTGGCCGTCGCGTCGATGTCCCCCGTCAGCGTCGTCCCGGCCAGGGTCAGCCACCAGCCTGGATAGATGGTGAAACGGTCGAAGCCGTCGGCGTCGACCGAGCGCGTGTCGGCGTAGAGGAGAACTCGCGTCGACGGACTGCGTGCTTTGAGCGCCCCTACGGCGCCGGCCGCGGAGTACGGTGCGATGACCAATCCGTAGCGCGCGAAGGTCGCGACCTGGCTCGCATCCTTGAACGCATTGATGCTGGCAAGCCGCGGATATTGCGGCGCCAGTGCGACGGCATCTAGCGTCGCGCGCCCCTTGTCATGACGTTGCGTTGTGTGGAGCCATGCCCTGGTGCTCGAGATAGGCTGGGGCGGAAATGGCCGTCCCGCTTCCATCAATGCGGGCCGCGCGAGAGCGAATGGGAGAATCGTCGTCGCAAGCGCAAGCGAGAGCAACAACTGGGAGATTCCCGTGGAAAGGCGGCTTCCGCCACGGCATGAGCGTGGCCGCAAGCCGGAATAAGGTGCGCAAGCATCGCAAGCATGGTACGCCCTCGTCACAACGCCCCTGGTGATGCGGGCAGCTATCATCGTCAGCCGGATCGGCGCCAAAAGAACGACACCCATTATGAACACAGAACTCTCATCCTCCCGCGGTGGCATGGCATGTACCTGCTCGCCTCATCGCGCGTCCACATGCACGGTCGCCAACCCTCGTCACGACCTCATAGTGAGCAACATGCTCGTCTGTTCTGTTCCATCCTATCAACTGCACTTCCGCCACGCCACGGTACTTTTGGTTGTGGTCCCCCGCACGGGTGTGATTGAGGCGGGGCAAGGGACACATCGGCGCCACGTCAACACCCTATGCATGAGGCGCACATAAGCCGATACGGATAGTCGATGACGTCACAGGCACGCGGATGGGTCTCGTCCACCGTGCGTCGTATCGTGTCGTATCGTGTCATATCGCGTTGCATCGTTGCATGAAGATGCGCGCCATAGGTTGCGTGGAGGGAGGACTGTCATGGTCGTCAAGCAAGACAGCGGGGAACGCAGGACACGGGAACAACTCGCGGAGCACTACGGGATCGAGCGGGAACTGGCCGACCGGTTGCGCGCCTCGTCGCGCCAGGAGCGCGGCGGCCTCTACGCCTCGGTGTACGATGAGTTGTTCCAACGCGTCCCGCTGCATCCGCAACTGACGAACAAAGCAGAGCCGCACGACGTGGCCAGGAAGCTCACACGCCAGCTACGGTTCCTGCGCCGCTTCTTGGATCGGGACACCGTTTTCCTGGAAGTGGGGGCGGGTGACTGCGCGGTGGCGCTGGCGATCGCGCGCATCGCGCGGAGGGTCTACGCGGTCGACGTCTCCGAGGAGATCACCAAGGACCTGCCGCGCCCGTCTAACTTCGAGCTTATCCTCTCCGACGGCTGCGACATCCTCCTGCCACCGGGCAGCGTGGACACCGCCTACAGCAACCAACTGATGGAGCATCTGCATCCGGACGACGCGATCGAGCAACTCGGCAACATCCACCGCGCGCTGGCGCCGGGCGGTCGCTACGTCTGCGTCACGCCGAACCGGCTCAGCGGCCCCCACGACATCTCGATGTATTTCGACGTCGTCCCGCATGGCTTCCACCTGAAGGAGTACACCAACCGGGAGTTGAGACGCCTGTTTAAGCGAGTGGGCTTCAGACGCGTCGCGGCATCCATCGGCGCCAGGGACATCTGGATCGACATCCCGCCGGTCCTGCTCATCGTCGCCGAAACCATCCTGGACCGCCTGCCGCATGGGCTGAGGACAGGGCTGGCGCGCCGGCTGCCGTTCACCCTCATTCGCATGATCGGGACAAAGTAACGCTCGGCTCTACCTAATGCTCGGCTCTACCAGGACAGGTCCCACGCCGATTTCATCACGTTTCAGCGCACGGAGGAGTTCAGGTCAGCATGTCCATCAGCAAACGAGGCGTCAAAATAGCCGCTATGGGGAGACAAGCAGTCCCGGCATCCTCCGCTCTGCCCCAACCAGGCCTTGCCGCGATGGGACGTCGGTTTGCCGCACTGGCCTATGCGAACCCTGATAAAGCTGCCGCGGCTCTCATCACGGTGATCGCGGTCTTTTACCTCTCGACGATCCGTGCCGGCCAGGACTGGCTGTCCGACGACTTCGCAATGTACATCCACCAGGCGAAAAATCTGGCCGAGGGCATCACCTACACGCACACGGGGTATATCTACGACCGCTTGAACCCCGAGGTGGGACCTCGGCTGTATCCGCCCGTCTTCCCACTCCTACTGGCGCCCCTCTATCGCTGGTTCGGTTTTGATTTGACCCCCATGAAGGTCGAAGTCACCCTCTTCTGGGCCCTGGCCCTGGCGGTCATCTACCAGGTGGTCAAACGACATTTCTCACCTCTGTGCGCGCTCCTCACCGTTGGCCTCCTGGGGCTGAACCCCTTCTTCTGGTCCGCTAAAGACGCCGTCTTATCGGATATCCCCTTCCTCTTTTTCGCGTACGCGAGCATATGGCTGATCACGCGGGCCGGTGAGAGCGAACGATCACCGGGGCAGCGCGACGCGTACACGATAGCGACGGGCCTCTTGCTGATGGTGACATTTGATACGCGCACCCTCGGCATTGCGCTGCTGCTCGCGCTGGTCGCGTACGATCTCATCCGTCTGCATCGCATCAGCCGCACGACGCTGGGCGTGATGGGTGTCTTCGTCGTGCTGCTTGTTCTCCAGCAACTGGTCGTTCCGGGCGACAGCAGCTATCTCGATCAATTCTCCCACAGCCCGAGGCGCGTCCTGCTGACAGCCGGCCGCAATGCCGTGTACTATGCCACGCAGTTCCACTATCTGTGGCAAAACGGGTACGCGCCGGCGCTGACGATTGCCGTGGGGAGCGTCATTTATGCGCTTGCCCTCCTCGGCTTCGTCGTCCGTCTCAAAGAATGTCTCACGTTCCTGGACGTGTTCTTCTGCGTCTATTTCGTGATCGTCGCGATCTGGCCAAGCCAGCAAGGGATACGCTTCGACATTCCGATTATCCCCCTATTTGTCGCGTACGCACTCTATGGTGTCAGCCAGATTCCGATGGTGACGACGCGGCGCGCCCGGCTCATGGCCTACGGAGTGCTTACCACGGTCATTCTGGTCTCCTACGCCGGACAGTACGCCACGTCGGGCTTTGGCCCCATCGCCCCCAGCATCGAGGACGCCTCCAGCATCCGTCTCTTTCACTTCGTCCAAACGGCGACGCCGTCGACAGCCATATTCGTGATTGCGAAACCGCGGACCCTGGCGCTGCTCACGGGCCGCCGCGCGTCCGTCTATCATCAGGGACGGGACGATGAGCTATGGTCCTATTTCCACGCGATTCACGCGACGCACCTCGTCATCGGGCGTTTCTTTCCCGCCGATCATACGATCCTGACGCCCTTTGTGGCCCGACACCGCGGCGCGTTTGTGGTCATCTACACCAACCCTGACTTTACCGTGTACCGGATCCGCGGTTACGGGAGAATAGCACGCCACGTCGCGGCGACCTAAGCACACCAACAAAGTCCGTCAAGCCTTTTCACCGGGACTCAGTTCGCCATCCAGATAGGCCGTCGCGTTGTGCGCGCGGTCAGATTCCTGGATGCCGCGCACGATGGCAGTTCCCTGTAATCGCTCCAACTCGCGCAACGGGATCATCATGCGGTTGCCATGCGTCTCATAGGCCAGGCCTTCGCGGCGAACTAGCAGTTTGAGCGTATTGACAGAGCCAATGCCGAACAGATCGGCCGCCTGCGTCGTGGTCAAGAGTTGATCGGGCTGCACAACCTCCAAGGCTTGGTCGATCGCCGCGAGCGCCTTGCTTCGATCACTGTCTACAACATACGTGCGCAGTTGCTTTAGCTCCTCACGAAGCGTTGTGATAGTCATGACCATTCTCTCTTCCAAAGGGGCCCTAGCGGGAGGAAGGTGAGCTCGGCGACGCTGAGGTGAGCCCATGCGCGGCGCGCAGACTGGCGCGTAGCGTGTCGTCGGAGAGATTGGCGGGCGGTTCACTCATGGAACAACACCCTCGCTTATCCGTCGCCCATTACGTCTTTGTACCGTGACTCAGCCTGTTCGACGCTATCAACGTGGCATAGCGGGGGCCGACCCGCGGCTCAATCGTAACGCTTCCGTCCCCTCGTAGTGCGGCTTCTGCTCGATGTCGATCTCTCGCCATGCTGTCCCGCCTTCCGCCGCGATCCTGGGCATCAAATCCCGTAATTGTTGCTTTCGATCATAAACAGTCTCCAGGTCGGCATGCGATGGGTCTGGGGTGAAAGCTCGGATATGCCACCAGGGTTCGACTGCATCTTCTCCCTGCTCACGTCCCAGGAAGATGAAAACATTGCCCGCAAACCGTCCCTTGCCAGGAGTATCTTTGTAGGGGTCACCGATGTCCCCGATATCCATACCTGTCACTGTACGAATCTCATCGAGTTGCGGCGGCGTGAGCGCCGACGCAAACTCGAACTCGAATAGATTTGTTGCCATCTTCCCTGCCCTCCATTCTCCTTACGGTACTGAGATAACGACCCAATCGGTGTGGGCGAATCGCGACGATCCAGCGGGACCCGTACCCGAAAATCCGGCCCGATTCACCTGTCGCCCTGTACGTCCGATCCAATCCTGCGCCCACGTGCCCAAATCCGGGAAGACCTCCGCCAGATATTCGTGCTTGTAGTGACCGCCCTTGGACGATCTGACCCGCCGGTTAGGATATTGTCCCATAAACGACCGCATCGTCGCATCCAACCTGGCGCTTGAGAGTTGAATATCGTAGTCGCTCGGGCTGAGGGCGATGCGGAAGCGGTGGCGGCTATCGAAAAAGTGGTGGCGTGGCAAATCCGGGTCGTTCTCATAGCCGAGCATAGCCGAGCAAACGCCACAGCCAGGACAGATCGGAATCAGACACGTGACTTACGGGCGCCTGCTGTCGCAGTTAGGTCAGTGTTCGGGGAAAGGGCTTGTATTGGTCCGAAAAGAATCGCGCCGAGGTATCGTGGATGCGCACATCGGCGTCGTCGAGTTGAGCGTTCGCCAATGCGGCCCGTAAGCCCTGGACACAGGCGATCCATAGCTGTGGCGTAAAGCCGAGGGGAGCGCGACGATCGAGCATCGCCTGGATCTCATCGGGGGTAACCCCGGCGGTCACGAGGTCACGCGGCTTTGCCTTGTACCCTTGCCCATCATCGACTCCACCCGGAACTGGCATCGACACCTCCGCTCCCCATGTGCCCTTTTATAGGGATCGCGCTTCTCTTACACAATTGTAGAGCATGACAGGATGGCTCACAGGTCCGCAATAACCAGCGTCACTCGCTGGGCATCCCTCGGCAATCGCTATAGAATCGTCCTTCCACCTACTGTGACGTGCAATTGTCGTTCCATTATGAGGCATGTACGTCATCGTGTCGTACGTGTCAAGGGATTGGCGCATTGGGGTTGCCTGCGACGGCCCGTCTGGACATGATACGCCAAAAACGCGTAAGATAAGCACGCCTTTAACCTCGGCCTGATCGCGCTGGCGCGCGGCCAGTATGACGAGGCCGCGGCCCGCCCGCGGGAGAACCTGCAGCTGGCCCGCGCGGCGGATGACAAGCTGGCCATCCAATACGGGTGCGCGCCACATTTTCGCGCTGGTCAGCGCAGCGCGAGACGGCGCTCCCAGGAGACGCGAAAAAGTGGTGCGCATCCATCCAATACAGCTTGTTAGGGCTGGCGGGCGTGCTGACGACCCGGGGAAAACCGGCGCGCGCCGCGCGGCTGTGGGGAGCGGCCAGGGACGTGCGCATAGCGTCCGCGCGTCGGCGGCGGGGTGCCCGGCGCTACCGCACCGTGAACTGCTTGACCATGCCCTCGGCAACGTGGGGAACGTGCTTCTTGGAGCCGGTGACAAAGCACAGCATCACATAGGTTCCCGGCGCGAAGGTCTCGGTCAGGTAGGCCGTCTGCTCCGGCCCCATCGTGTTCAGGCCGCCAAAGCTGGTCGGGTCCAATACCCACGCAGTTAGGGCGCAACACCGCGCAGATGCTCCGCGCGGCCCCCTTTACGGGCGCCCGAGGGGTCGGGCAGTCGTGTCGCGTTGGAACATCGAGCCAGGCTTAGCCGGTTGCACAGCGTTGTGCTACTCTACCTATTAATGACACCTGCCGCGGGCGCTTGACGGGAGCCGCCGTTAGACGACGCGGGCGCGCGACGGCAGTGTCCTAGACTGCGCAGGTTGTCTCATGCTTCGGACGTTCGACCGTTCCACGTGGCGCCGGAACTGGCGCCAGTTCCGGTACCGTACCCTTGTTCCTCGTCGCCCCCACGGACGCTCGCGGGACCAATGGCGGCCACGAGTTCTCGTACCACTGTACGGACGCGCCCTCTATCTTCCACCCGTTAGAACATCCGTGGAGCGTCGCGCGCCCGGCGATGCCCTGGCGCGGGGGTTACGCCCTTTCCAGCGCCGCCTATACCGGCAGCGCATCGTCGTGGGCCTGCTGCGGACACTGGCGGCGGCCATCGTTGTGGCTATCGGGCTGATGCTGTTGCGCATATTCGGCGTCGCGCTACCCATGCCACTGCCCATGCCCATGCTCGTCGCGCCGCTCGCCGGCGCGGGAGTCGTGCTGCTGGCCGGACTCATCGTGCTGCTGCGGCAGCGACCAGACCCAGCGCGGATGGCCCATGCGCTGGACCGCTGTCTGGGTCTGCGCGAGCAGATTGGCAGTGCCCTGGAGTTATCGGACGACGAGGCGCGGCAGAGCGACATGGCCGCGCGCCTGCGCCTGCGCGCGGAGGCGACGCTGCGCGATGTGCCGCCGACGCGGGTACTGCCGTGGCCGTCCACGCGTTGGGAAGCGCGCGGCGTTGTCGGGCTGGCCCTGCTCGCGGCCGGCGCGGCCCTGCTGGCTGCGCACGCGCCTAATCCCGGCAACCCCAACGGACAACAACTCGCGGCTTCGCGCGACCGCGCCCACATCGGCTCGCCGGCCCGCCCCACGCGGGCCAACCCTACGCTGGGACGGCCCCCTGGCGCGCTGATCGGAGTCATCTCGCTGGGCAACGCGACCCTCGCGCGGTCGGGACAGGGCGTGCCGCCCGGCGCGCGACGCGTGGCCGCGGGCTCTCCTCAATCGTTGCAGTCCGGCAACGGTCAGGGCGGGGCGACGACACGCATCGTGGCAGGTAAGGCGCTGACGCATAGTGGAGCCAACGCGAACGGGCCTGGAGGTCAGGCAGGACAGAACGGCGCTGGCGGCAATCGAAGCGGACCGGGCAACGCATCGACGTCCGGAGGCCAAGGGAACGGGGGGAATCAGGGTCCGGGGGCGTCCGCTAACGGACGGCGCGCGGGTAACGGTCATGGCGCCGGATCGCGCCAGGGCTCGGGCAACGGGACGGGTGGCCCAGCCGGCGCGGGGCTCCAGCCGGGCCAGAATAAGGGCAGCGGCGGCGTGATGAACCCGCAGCAACAGGCCCTGGCAAATCTGCAGAACAGCATTTCCTCGGCTCAACAGCAGGGCCAGGGAGGGAACTCCTCCCAAGGAGCCTCGCAGGGTAGCGCCCAGGGGCAGCTGCAGGGGCAAAACGGCCGCGCCGGCGCCGGGCAATCCGGGACGGGCAACGGAGCGCAAGGCCGGCAAGGGCAAGGGCGAAGCACAGCGGGAGGATCGCGCGGGAGGCAGGGCCAGGGACGGGGCACAGGCAGCAACACGTCTTCTGGCAACGGGACGAGCGGGATGGGGCAGGGAGGCGGCACGGGCGCCGGTCAGGGTCGCGCCGATTCAGGAAGCCGGCGCATCGGTTCCACCAACGGTGGGTACGACGGCTACGGAGGCCGCTTCGGGCAGTACGGCCCCGACAGCGGCGCCAATGGCGGCGACTCACAGGGCACGTCGGGATCGCCGGCGCAGACGAACCGGCAAGGACCAGCGCGTCTGGCCGATGGCAGCGGCGTTGTGCTCAATGGGACGCAGGGCGGCCCACAGGGGGGGAACACAGGGCTCATCCTGACCGTGGGCCTGCCGCAGCAAGCGCCGGGCGCCGGTAGCTCGGCCCCGACAGACACGAACAGCCCGACCGTCGATGTACCCGGCTACGTCGCTCCCGACAGCAACGCGGTGGCTCCCGACGAGCGCGATGTGGTGCGCGCCTACTTCAGCCCGCACGATAGTGACGAGTGACGAGTGGCGAGTGGCGAGTGGCTAGCGGCTAGCAGGACTAGTCACTAACCACTGGCCACTCGTCACTGACCCGGAGGGTCCATGACACCCGAGGAGTTCGGGACACTGGCGGTTGAGATCCAGCAGGAGGTCGGGCGGGCCATCGTCGGCCAGCGCGACATCGTGCGCGGCGTGCTGACGTGCGTGGTCGCCGGCGGCCATGTCCTGCTCGAAGGGGTGCCCGGACTCGGCAAAACCAGCCTGGTGCGCGCCTTTTCGCGCGTGCTCAACCTGGGCTACGGGCGCATCCAATTCACCCCCGATCTGATGCCCGCCGACGTGACGGGGACGACGATCATCATGGAGGACGAGAGCGGGCGGCGCGCCCTGTCGTTCCAGGCGGGCCCGATCTTCGCCAACCTGGTACTGGCCGACGAGATCAACCGCGCCACGCCCAAGACGCAGTCGGCGCTGCTAGAGGCAATGCAGGAGGGCACGGTCACGGTGGCCGGGACCTCGCGCGCGCTGCCGCGCCCCTTCTACGTGCTGGCCACCCAGAATCCGGTCGAGATGGAGGGGACGTACCCGCTGCCCGAGGCGCAGATGGACCGCTTCTTCTACAAGCTGGTGATCCGCTACCCGGTGCGCGGCGAGTTGGCCACGATCGTCCGCCAGACCGTGTCGGGCGGCGATACGGAGTTGCGCATGGTGGCCAACGGCGAGACGCTGCTGGAGATGGGGCGCCTGGCGCGCGACGTGCCCATGAGCACCTACGTCCTCGACTACGCCGTGCGGCTGATCCTGGCCACGCAGCCCGAGAGCGAGGAAGCCCCGCCGACGGTGCGGCGCTACGTGCGTCTGGGCGCCAGCCCGCGCGGCGCGCAGGCCCTCACCCTGGCGGGGCGCATCAATGCCCTCCTCGACGGCCGCTATAACCTTGGCTACGACGACCTGCGCGCGGTCGCGCACAACGCCCTGCGCCACCGCATCACACTGAACTTTGAGGCCGAGACGCAGGGATTCACCCCCGACAGCGTGCTCGACGACGTGCTGGCGCACGTGCGGGAGGTGCCGAAATGAGCAACCCTCACCCCCAACCCCTCTCCCGGCCGCGGGAGAGGGGAGCAACGACCAGGTCACCGCGAGGATTAAACGGTGAGCGAGACAAGTAACCAACGTACTGGGTGGCGTTCCGGCCTATCCGACGCGAGACGCCTCGGCCGCACGGCGCTTGGCCGGATCGGCGTGGACGTAGGCGGCGGGAGAGAGCAGCGGGACGACCCGCGCGTGTTGCTCGACGGCGCCTTCTTGCGCCAGGTCGAGGCACTGCACTTCAACGTGTCGCGCAGCGCCACGGCCGGCCTCTCCGGTGAGCATGCCAGCCGCCGCAGGGCGCACTCGATCGAGTTCGCCGACCACCGCAGCTACGTGGCGGGCGACGATTTCCGCCTGATCGACTGGAACGTCTACGCGCGGCTGGGCGAGCTCTGCCTCAAGCTGACCGAGGCGCGCGAGAACATCTCCGTGCATCTGTTACTGGACTGCTCGGCCTCGATGGACTGGGGCCATCCCAACAAGCTGCTCTACGCCCGGCGCGTGGCGGCGGGGCTGGGCGCGGTGGCCCTGGCCGGTTACGACACGGTCCATATCGGCGCGTTCGGCGACGGCCTGCAAGCAACCTTCCCGCCCTTGCGCGGCCGGGGCTCGGTCGGTCTGATGATCGAGCACCTGCGCGGCCTCACCCCCAGCCCGCGCACCGATCTGGCTCGCGCGGCGGCGGGCTACTGCGAGGGGAGCGGACGGCGCGGGCTAGCCGTGCTGCTAACCGACTTCCTGGTCCCCTCCGGCTATGGAGAGGCGCTGAATTACCTGGCGCGGGCGGGACTGCAGACGACGGCCCTGCACGTGGTCGACGAGCAGGAGGAGAGTCCGGGGCTGGATGGGCTGCTGGAACTGCTCGACTGCGAGACGGGCGAGTTAGTGAAGGTCAGCACCTCGCCGCGGTTGCTGCGCCGCTACGCCGAGCACTTCCAGTCCTGGAGCGACGAGCTGACGCAGTCATGCCATCGCAACCGCGCCGGGTACATCCGCGTGCCGACGCGCGTCCCGCCGCAAACGCTGGTGCTGCAGACGTTGCGCCGGGAGGGGTTGCTGCGATGAGCTTCCTGGCGCCCACCGGGCTATGGCTGTTGCTGCTGGCGCCCTTAATCGTGGCCCTCCACCTGTGGCGGGTGCGCTACCGCCGCCATACCCTCTCCAGTACGCTGCTCTGGTCGCGCGTGCTGGCGGAGAGGACGTTGCAACGGCCGCGCCGCCTGCCCAACCGCTACCTGTTGCTGCTGCTGGAGCTGGCCGTGCTGGCCTGCGCGGCGCTGGCGCTGGCGCGGCCCTCGTGGGCCGTGGCGCGGTCTCATCGCCACGTCCTCGTGGCCATCGACACCTCCTTGCCGATGACGGCCACCGATGTGCGCCCCGACCGACTGGCCCAGGCCAAAGAACGCGCCGGGCAGGTGATCGATACGCTGGGCGACGGCGACACCGCGACCCTCGTCGATGCCGGCCCCGAGCCGCGCGTATTGGCCACGGGCGGAGACCGGGCGGCGCTGCACCGCGCGCTGGACGGGCTGACGCCGGGATACGGAGCGTCGGCGCTGGCCAGCGACCTTCCGCTGCTCTCCGGGCTGCACGCGGCCGCTGGCTCAAGCGACGAGATATACCTGTTCGCCCCCTTGGGGACGCCCGCGGCCACGCAGGACGCTCTACGCCATGCCCTACGGGGTTTGCACATCGGGCTGATCGGCGTCACCACCGACGACCGCGGCGTGGACGGGCTGACCGTCTCCTGCCTTGATGGCGACAGCAGTGGCGGAAGCCGGAGCCAGGGTACAGGGGCGAGTTCATGCGAGGCCTACGCGCAATTGGTCAACACGGGGCCGCACGTCATCACCACACGGGTCACGGCGACGATCGACGGCGCCGCGACATCCCAGCAGGTGACGCTGCCGGCGCGGAGCAGCGTACCCATCCACCTGGGCCTGGCGCGGACGACGCGCACTCTGGAGTTACGCCTCGACGGACATGACACGTTGCCGGCCGACGACGCGGCCTGGGCCGTGGTCCCGCCGGAGAAGCCCACGTCCCGCTCCGTCTTGCTGGTCACCAGCGATCCAACCTCGCCGCTGGCCCAGGTCCTCGGGGCGATCCCCTCTCTCCATCTGACGACCACGACGCCGGACGATACGACCATCGACGACGAGGCGGGTCGCGCCGACCTGACCGTCCTCGACTCGACCGATAGCAGCATCCTGCCGGGCGGCAATCTCCTGGTGATCGACCCGCCGACCGGCAACCCGTTCTATGGCACCGGCAATGTCGTGGCCGTCAACGGCGTCACGGCCATCGATGCGGGCAGCCCTCTGGTACGCGACGCCGACCTTAGCTCGCTGATCCTGACTACGATTGTGCGCGCGCAACTGCCGTCGTGGGCGCACGCCGACGTCATGAGCGACGGAGGCCCCTTGCTCTACAGCGGGACGACGGGCGGACGGCGCGTGGCCGTACTAACCTTCGATCCTCGCGCCGCCATGCTCAACAATCCCAGCAACCTGGATACGCTCCTGGCCTTCCCGACGCTGCTGCGGAACGCCGTGGACGTCCTCGTCCCCTCGGCCACGGCGAGCACGGCGGCGGGACGCGCGGCCATCGAGCCGCTGGTACGGCCGGGGCACAACCAGGGACCGGTGCGGCTGCAACCGCTGTCGACCGCGGACGTGGGACGCGCACAGCCGGCGCAGGAAGATGGCGGGAGCGCGCTCGACCTGCCCCCGGTGAGCGATATCGTGGCGCTGCCGCCGTTGCGCCCGGGGCTCTATGCGCTGGACGATGGTCCCAGCAACGCGCGCCTGCAACTGGCGGCCAACGCGGCGGTGGCGGGCAACCCCGCGACGGGAGCCGACATGGCTGCAACCACGGCCGCCGAGGCCGCTGCGCCGGCGCCCGTCGTGCCGGCCTTCTTATCCCCCGACGTCAGGCCGCTGTGGGAGGGCTGGGCGCTGCTCGCCATCCTGGCCCTGATCGCCCTCAGCGCCGAGTGGTGGTATTATGCGCGCCGTACGTGACGAGTTGCCAGTTGCCAGTTGCCAGTTGCCAGTGGTTGACTCTTCGTCACCGGTGCGGCAGAGTGAGCGCCGCTTACTGACAACGGACAACTGGCAACTGGCAACTGACAACTGACAACTAGGAGGACCTGGCATGCTCATCTTCGCTACTCCCTGGGCGCTCTTGTTGCTGGCCTTGTTGCCGCTGACGGCGGCGCTAGGACGGGCGCGGCTGCGACGGTTGCCGGGCCGGCGCGGCGTCGTGGCGCTGGCGGCGCGTCTGCTCCTGCTGGGACTGCTGGCGGCGGCGCTGTGTGGCCCGGAGTGGCGCACCGAGGTGGGGCAGGTGGCCACGGTCTTCCTGGTCGATGCCTCTACCAGCGTGGGAGCGGATGGGCAGCACACGGGGATGACGTGGGCCATGCAGGCAAACAAGGCGGCGGGGCCGCGCGACCAGGCCGCAGTGGCGCTCTTTGGCGCCGCGCCGCGCCTGGCCGTGCCCCTGGCGCACTACGCGGACCTGCGCGACCCGGCGACGACGGCCGACGGCGCAACCGATATCGGCGCGGCGCTGCGCATGGGCCTGGCCCTGCTGCCTCCCGGCACGACCGGCCGCGTGGTGTTGCTGTCGGACGGGCAGGCCACCACGGGCGACACCAACGGCGCCATCGCCGAGGCCGTCGCGCGGGGTATCGCGGTCGACACCGTGGCCATCCCGCAGGCTCAGCGGCGGGACGCGCTGGTCAGCCGGCTCGATGTGCCGGCCACGGCGCGGGTGGGCGCGCAGGTCCCCATCCACATCACCTTGCGCAGCACCTACGCGACCACCGCGACGCTGAGCGTGTGGATCGACGGGCGCGAAGCGCAGCAAACGGTTCAACTACCGGTCGGCGACACGGTGCTGCGCACGGAGCAACGCCTGGACACGGTAGGCTTGCACACCTTCCGGGTACGCGTCGATGCGCCGGGCGACGCCACGCCGCAAAACGACGCGCTCGACGCGGCGACGGTGGCCGAGCCGCCGGGCCGCGTGCTGCTGGTGGTAGGAGACCCCGCGGCGGCGACGGGGCTGGCCAGGACCCTGGCGCGCGCGCGGCTAGATATCCGGGCCAGCCTACCTTCCGGCCTCCCCGCCACGGTCGCGGGCTACCACGGCTACGACACCGTGGTGCTGGACGACGTGCCGGCCACGGCCATCGGACGCGCGGCGCAAAGGGCGCTGCGCGACGCGGTACATGACGACGGGCTGGGCCTGGTGACGATCGGCGGCCCGTCCGCCTTCGGCGACGGCGGCTATCCGCACAGCGCGCTGGAGGATGCGCAGCCCGTCCTCAGCGTGTCCACGCCGCGCCGCGTCGGCGCGCCGCTCTCCTTGATGCTGATCATCGACAAGAGCGGGTCGATGGCCGACGACGTGGACGGCGTGGCCAAGGTAGACATGGTCAAGATCGCGGCAGCCTCGGCGCTCGACCGCTTGAGCGACGGGGACGCGGTCGGCGTGCTGACCTTCGACGACACCAACCACTGGCTGGTGCCGTTCCACACCCTGCGAGGCGCGGCGGACAAGGCGCGCATCCGCCGCCAGATCGCCAGCCTGGACGCGGGCGGCGATACCTACATCTACCCGGCGTTGCAAGCGGCGGAGAGCGCTGTGGTCAGCATCAACACGCCCTACCGGCACATCGTGTTGCTGACCGACGGGCAGGGCGAGGATGCGCCGTTCGACGCGCTGATCCGCCACATGCGGCGCGAGCACATCACGCTCTCCACGATAGGCGTGGGGCAAGACGTGGTGCAGGATGAGTTGAGCCATTGGGCCAAGCTGGGAGGAGGCGTCTTCCACTACGTCTCCGACCCGCACCAGATCCCGCGCATCATCCTCAACGAGACGCACTACGGGACCACGGGCAGCACCGAGGTGCGCGGCAACCACATCCGGCTCGGCGTGGGCAGCGCCTCCACGCTGCTGCGCGCGCTCAGCGGGCGGACTCTGCCGACGGTGCGGGCCTACGACTCAGCGGCGCCCAGGACGACGGCGCAGGTCGCCGTCCAGGATCAGTCGGGCGACCCGCTGCTCAGCTCGTGGCAGTACGGGCTGGGCCGCGCCGTGGCCTGGACCTCGGACGCGGGGACGGAGTGGGCGCCGGCGTGGAGCCCGACGCGGCTGCCGCGATTCTGGACTGACCTGGTGCAATGGGCCATGCGCGGCTACAGACCCAGCAGCCAGTTGCCTCAACTGACGATGCAGGGCAACCGGCTGCTGGTCGCGCAGTCGCTGCGCACGGCCGATGGCGGTTTCGACGATGCGGCCGCCCCGCGCGTGCGCGTGGCCGGCCCGGATGGTACGGCACGGGTGCTGTCGCTCTCATTGCGCGGCCCTGGCTACTACGCGGCCAGTATGCCGGCGCAAGGTCCGGGCCTCTACGTGGCCGCGCCCGTCCGCAATGACCGCGGGCCGGCCCACGCGGCCGACGTCACGGCGCTGGCCGTTCCCTATGGAGCAGAGTACGACGAGGCCGGCGTGGACACGGCGTTCCTGACACATGTAGCGGAGGCGACTGGCGGGCGCACCCTCACCACGCCGGCCGACGCCTTTGCGCACGACGGCCTGCCGCCCGCCGTCGAGTGGACGCCGCTGTGGCCGCTGCTGCTGCTGCTGGCCCTGTTGCTGTTCCCGCTCGACATCGCCCTGCGCCTACTCGTGCCGCCCGCCCCGCGCTACACGAGTGCGCGAGGGTAAGGGCAACCCTCACCCCCAACCCATGACGACTGGCCCCTTGACCCTAGCCGTGGGTCAACGGTCCAGCGTGCTCTCCCGTGCACGGGAGAGGGGAGCAACGGTGATGATCTACCAGTCAAGAGGTGGGGGGCACGCATCCGCGATTAGTGTCGCGCGAGGTAGCGATAGGCACTCTCGCGAGCATTCCAACTACGTTGGTAGGCCGCTTCAACCTTTGGCCTCAATTCAATGCCCATGACGCCCCAGTGCAGCTTCACCTCCAGATGATCGCTGTCTTCGCTGCCAAGACGCTGTAGGTCTTGACCAGCTATCGCGATAGCACGGCCATCTTCAGTCTTGCGGACCCGTCGTTTCTTCATCGTCTTGCGATCTCCTTTTGCCTGCTATAATAACATAAATCTACCTTATTGTGTATGTATTCGTCCGAGAATCGTCATGGTACAATGTAACCACATTGGATAGTTGAGAGGACGGATGGGCATGCATCGGAGTGAGGAGCGGACAAGGGACACGTCGGCGACGGTAACCATTCCGTTCAAGTTTGTATCCCAGGTGACAGCGGACCGAGTCCGCCGGCGCCGCGACCTCTTGATGTTTATCGCGGCCTTCCTGGGCCTGATTCTCATCATCTGGGGCGTTTCCTTTATCCGACAACGCGCCTACTACCTCAGCCACACCTATCGCACCGATGACGCCATGGTCTCGGGCGCCATAGCCGCGGTCACACCCGCCGAGACAGGCACGGTGGTGACGGTCGGCGCCCAGGTCGGAAGCACCGTACACACCGGACAGACCCTCGTCGAGCTACGACGCGCTAATGGCGTCCGCATGCGCCTGACCAGCCCGATTAACGGTACGGTCATCCAGGAGAGGGCCACGCCCGGAGAGGTGCTCCCAGCGCGACAGCCTCTGGCACAGGTGGTCGACCTGGGAAAGCTCTCTATCACGGCCTACGTCGAGGAAAATCACATCGAGGACATTGCAGCCGGCCAGAGCGCCGACGTCACGATTGATGCGTTCGGCGGGACGACCTTCCACGGCAAGGTGCGCCGCATCGTCCTCGGAGACGATGGGGCTCCCTCACTCACCACATCCGGCGGCTACGCCAACGGTACCGTCACCAACACGGCGCAACGCGTCCCCGTCGAGATTACCCTCGACAGCTACCAGGGGCACACTCCCTATCCGGGCGAGTCGGCCGCGGTCGCGATCTACATCAAGTAGCTGGCAGCGTGTCGAACGGGATGCCGTTGCCCAGGGCGAGGCCGGCTGGGTTGGGGTGCAGGTGGTCGCCGGAGTCGTAAATGGTATCCTAATCCTCAAAAAGGAGACTGTATGAGCACGAGCACAGGGTCCATGACTCTCAGTATCCACTTGACTGAGGATCGTCGGCAACGCATCGATGCCCTGGCCAGTGCAACCGGTCAGAGCCAGGACCAACTGATCCTGGAGGCATTGGACAGGTATCTCGTCGAGCAGGAGCGGCGCATCGCCCAACTCGACGAAGGACTGCGGGAGGCCGATGCGGATGAGGTTGTACCGCACGAGCAGGTTCTGGCCGACCTCGTCGCGGCAGGCTATGCCACACACGAGGGCATCGCACAGGAGCGGACCCGCCTGGATGCCCTCGACCAGGCAAGCTGATTCGTGAAGATTATCTGGATGCGCTCGGGTGTGGCACACCTCACAGAACGCGCGATAGTGGGTTCTCGCGCGACAGTTCTTTCGTAGGCGCGCAGAAGGTCTGGGGTCAGGCGACGAGGGAGGGGAACTGGCGCTGCTGCCAGTAGCGGTCCCAATCGCCGGTGAGGCGGAGGGGGCGCAGGCGCATCAGGGCGACGCTGGTCTCTTCACTCCCGTGCAAGCCCTGGTTCTTCTGGCGACGGGCCACGAGCAGGTCGTGGCCCGTCTCGGCCTGGCCGCTGCCGATGTACTGACGGTGGCGATGGCGGTCACGATAGCAGGGGATGGTCGCGCGGCGGGCGTCGAGGTAGCTGATCCACTCGTCGCGCGGCGCGGGGCGGCGGGGATCTGGCGGGGATCTGGCGGGGATCTGGCGGGGATCTGGCGGGGCCTTGGCCTCCGCGCGGAAGCCCTCGGCGGCGGCGCTGGCCCCGTCCACATCGCCGCGCCAGAGCAGGCTGCGCATCACGCGCTGGAAGCGCTGGCGTGTGGGCTTGTC
>JAABUQ010001319.1_pt1 | contig 54247 bp, 34 predicted proteins | sample 5560001 | NCBI WGS metagenome assembly JAABUQ01 (sample SAMN10711888, study PRJNA513371) | rock metagenome | isolation source: Antarctica rocks | place: Antarctica: Victoria Land, Finger Mt nord | collected 2015-12-18
AGCAACCGTCACCGGCGACTTCCCCGCCGCACTCGGCGGCGGCGTCCTCATCGGCGACAAGGGTCATGTTAACAGAAGATTCTCGACCGTCAACACCCCGGTCAGAAAACCTCGCAAGGCCCGATTCGGCCTCATTTGAAGAAGGTCGAGGCCTCCTCGTAGAAGTTGAGGTCGAGGGTCTTGGAGGCGGCCACACCTTCGGCCAGGGTGGTCTCGATGATCTTGGTCCCGGACAGGGCGACCATCGTGCCGAACTTCTTGGCGAGGACGAGCCGGCTGGCGCCGAGGCCGAGGCGGGTGGCCAGGACCCGGTCGTAGGCGCTGGGGGCGCCGCCGCGCTGGATGTGACCGAGGACGACGCAGCGGGTCTCGTAGCCGGTGGCGTCCTCGATCAGCTTGGCGACGGTGTTGCCGACCCCACCGAGGCGGACGTGGCCGAAGGCGTCGGTCTCGGCGGCGATGGTGGAGTGGCCCTTTTCGGGGAACTCGGCGCCTTCGGAGACGACGACGATGTTGTAGTTCTTCCCCTGACTCCGATGCCGCTTGAGGACCTCGGCGACGTGATCGATGTCGATGGCGACTTCGGGGATCAGGATGTAGTCGGCGGCGGTGGCGATGCCCGAGAAGCAGGCGATCCAGCCGGCGTGGCGCCCCATCGTCTCGACGACGATGATCCGGCGGTGGCTCTCGGCGGTGGTCCGGAGGCGGTCGACGGCCTCGGTGACGATGTTGATCGCGGTGTCGAAGCCGAAGGTGAAGTCGGTCACCATCAGGTCGTTGTCGATGGTCTTGGGGACGCCGACCATCGGCATCTGGAAGTCTTTGTGGAGGCGATGGGCGACGCCCAGGGTGTCGTCGCCGCCGATCGCCACGAGGGCGTCGAGGCCGAGCTTCTGGAAGTTCTCGCGGACCGCGGGGACGTCGGTCGCGGCGTTCTTGAATGGGTTGGTCCGCGACGACCCGAGGATCGTGCCCCCTCGGGCGATGATCCCGTCGGTCTCGAGGACGTCGAGGTCCCGGCTCATCCCTTTGACCAGGCCTCGCCAACCTTCGATGATGCCGACGCAGGACCCGCCGTCATTGTGGACGCCCTGGACGACCGCCCGGATGACCGCATTGAGGCCCGGGCAATCGCCCCCACCGGTCAGCAAACCGACTTTCATGACGTATTCCTGGGCAGGACCCGTGGGGAACTCGCCCCTCTGCCTAGCCCCATGCCAGGGCTCTGCTCGCGAGGGGATTCGGGCCCTCAAACCTAGCAACTCGCCCAAGGCCTGGATAGGGTGCACCCCTGGCCATGTCGACCATCGATCGGGCTCATCGGGCCGATCTAGGGGACCTGGATGAGCGGGCTGGCTTCGAGCAGGCGATGGCCACGCTGCTCGTCGATGTCGAGCTTGGCCAGGAGGCGGTGGCGGATGGTCCGGAGGGCGGACTCGATCGTCTCGGGCTTGGTGTCGGTGAGGACGACCGCTCCTCCCGCTCGCTTGTCGTGGCCGCCTGCGGAGCCGGAGCCGTTGACGACTTCGCGGAGGACGTCGCCGGCGTGACCCCCGAGGTAGGCGGCGCGGATCGAGAGCTTCATGAGGTTGCCGAACAGGCCGATCGAGAGGGCCCAGTTGACCCGGTCGAACCGGATGAAGAAGTCGGCGAGCTCGGCGACGATGTCGGGCTGGGGGACGGCGCCGCACCAACTGACGACGACGTCGCGATAGAGGAAGGCGTTGGCCAGGGCGATCTGGTAGGTGGCGAAGTAGTCATGGGGGAGCTTGGGGTTGCGAATCCGGGCCAGGAGGTCCTTGTCGGCCCGGGGGTAGAGCCAGACGAGGGCGCCGTCGTCGAGCGGACCGGACTCTCGGGGGTAGCCGGACACCTCGGAGTCGATCCCGTAGAGGAGGGCGCAGGCGAGGTTGGGGGAGACGCTGATGTCTTGTTCGAGGAGGTAGCCGGTGACCATCGTGCTGGTCGCGCCGAGGTGCTCGCGGATGTCGCGGAACAGGACGCCTTCGAGGTCGCCGCCGGTCTCGTGGTGGTCGAGGACGGCGACGGGGGTGATGGCCTCGCTGGCCCGGCGACCGGTCCTGGGCTGGGAGTCGACCATCACGAGGGCGTCGTCGGGCCCGATGATCGCCTGGTCGACCGGCACGAGCGGGATCGGGATGAGGTCGGCCATGGCCCGGTTCTCGGCCCGGGCGATCATCCCGTCGACGGTCATGATGACCGGCTTGCCGGGGTAGCGGGCGGCGAGCAGGGTTTGCAGGCCGAGCATGCTGGCCAGGGAGTCTGGGTCGGGATTGACGTGCGAGACCAGCACGACTCGGCGATAGGGGGCGAGGGTCGCCAGGAAGCGTTCAGAGCGATGTTGGCGGAGCAGGACGGGTTCCGAGTCGGCCTCGGCCATCATCGCGTCGCATCCTGGTCGGAGGGGAGGGGAAGCGGAGGTCGGGACGACGCCTCAACCGGGAGGGCGACGATCGTCCCGGGCTTCCCGGACCCCAGAAAGCTTACGACAAGGCCGCCCGACTTGCCAGGCTTCACTCACTCGGCCGAGGCCTTGGTCTGCTTCGGCGCCGCGTCGGCCTCCGAGGACTTCCAGAGCATCGGCTTCTTCAAGGGGCCTTCGAGGGTGGTGCTGACCTCGTCGAGCAGGAGCCGGCTGAGGTCGGTGTCGCCGGCGACCCCGTAGAGCAGGGTGACCTCGGCGTCCTCCTCATCCTTCAACTGGATCACGACGCCGACGCGGTGGCCGTCCTTCGACTTCGCCCGGATGTTGTAGTTGACGTCCTTGGCGGCGAGCTTGGTCGAGGGGATGCCGAGCTTCTCCTTCTCCTCGCGGGTGAAGGGGCGCGACTCGTTCGACTTGGGGTCGACCATCAGCTTGACGTCGTCGAGGATCGAGTCCTTCGACATGACCTGGGTCATCGCCCAGGCGACCCGGGTGGCCGATGCGTGATAGACCCGGGTGACGGCCTTGGGATTGATCTCGGTCGCGCCGGGGTGCGACTCCTTGGACGGCCGCATCGTGGCGCAGCCGAAGGTGGCGGAGGCGATGGTCGCCCAAAGCAGGACACTGGTCTTGCGCATCATGCGCCTCCGTCGGTGAACTCGGTCCGGCGGCGTCATCCATGACACCGCGTGACAGGGTAGGCGAAGCCTCGGGCCCGGTCAATCCGGATTCGGGGGCTCGCTCGTGCCGGGCAGGCTCCCGAAGGTCTGGCCGTAGGGGTGATGGCCGTTGAGGAAGATGTCGACGGGAGCCGGCTTCTTGCCTTCCATCTGGACGACCAGGAGCTGGAGGGAGCCCGAGCCGGCGGCGACGACCAGGCGATCGCCCCGGGCTTCGAGGACCCGGCCGGGGGGGCCTTCGCCCTCGACCGGCCGGGTCCGGTGGACGATCAGGCGGACCGGGCCGTCGGGGCGATTCCAGGTCGTCGAGGCGATGGGCCAGGGCTGCATCGCCCGGACGAGGTTGTGGATGTCGAGGGCGGGGCGGGTCCAGTCGATCCGCCCGTCTTCCTTGCGGAGCTTCGGCGCCTTGGTGACCCGGGAACGGTCCTGGGGGAGGATGACGGCGGTCCCGGCGACGAGGGCGGCGATCGCCCGGGCGACGAGCGGCGCGCCCAGCTCGGCGATCCGGGCTTCGACTTCGCCGGCGGTCTCGTCGGGGTCGATCGGGGTCCGGGCGAAGGCCATCATCCCCCCGGCGTCGATCCGGGGGGTCATCCGGATCACGGTGACGCCGGTCTCGGGCTCGCCCCGCTCGATCGCCCGGGCGACCGGCGCGGCCCCCCGGTAGGCGGGGAGGATCGAGCCGTGGAGGTTGATCCCGCCGAGGAGGGGGATACCGAGGAGCCCGGGCGAGAGGATCTGGCCGTAGGCCGCCGTGACGAGGAGGTCGGGCTCGTACCCCCGGATCAGGGCGAGGGACTCGGGGGTGTTGACGTCCTCGGGCTGCTCGACGGGGAGGCCTCGGGCCAAGGCGGCCTGCTTGATCGCGCTGGGGATGAGCTGCTGCTTCCGACCCTGGGGGCGGTCGGGCTGGGTGACCAGGGCGATGACGCCGTGGCCGGTCTGGCAGAGGTGGTCGAAGGTCGGCAGGGCGAAGTCGCCGGTACCGAGCATGATGATCCGGGGGGATGGTGTCATGGTCGGGCTCGAAGGCGGTGCCTTGGATCGGGGATCAGACGGCGGTCGAGTCGGCGACCTCGGCGAGCTGGCGGCGGATCGACTCGTCGTCGGGGTAGATCCCCTCGGCCTGGTCCCTGCGGTAGCCGGCCTCGATCTCGCGGACCTTGGCGTTGATGCCGTTGCGGCCGAGCGGGCCGAGGAGGTCGATGAAGAGGCGGCCGTCGAGGTGGTCGAGCTCGTGCTGGATCGCCCGGCCGAGCAGGTCTTCGGCCTCGAGCTCGATCGGGTTACCTTCGAGGTCATAGCCGCGGACCCGGATCTTGCGGGCCCTGCGGATCTTGGAGTAGAGACCGGGCAGGCTCAGGCAGCCTTCCTCATTCTCCTCGGACGAGTGCCGCTTGACGATCTCGGGATTGATGAAGACGCGCTCTTCCTCGGGCTGCTCGGGGTCGGCGGTCAGGTTGAGGATGAAGAACCGGAGGGGGATGCCCACCTGATTGGCCGCCAGGCCGATGCCGTTCGCCTCGTACATCAGGGCGAACATCTCGCGGACGGTCGCCCGGAGCGAGTCGTCGATGTTGGTCACCGGTCGCGACTCGAAGCGCAAGGCGGGGTGGGGATACGGGACGATCCGAAGCACGACGACGCTCCAACGCAACGGCCGGGACGGGAAACCGCGTCGGACCATTATAGGGCGGCGTTGCCAACGCCGCCACGCCGAGAGCGTCCACAACCCGGCTCAGGGGCGGTCGGGGACGAAGACGTTGTCGGGGAGGTCGCCGGCCTGCCTCGGGGGCTTGATCCAGTCGCCGAACGGGGCGTCGGGGGCGAGGAAGATCGGGCCGGTCGGCCCGGCCGCGGTGGAGGCGAAGACCTCCGCCTTGGCCGACGGGTGGCCGACCTTGAGGACCTTGGGGGCGGTCGCGTCGTCGAACTCGAACCGGATCGTGAGGACGGCGGGCTCCAGGCCGGTCGGCGGGGGGATCGGGCCGTCGTACTGGAGGAACCGGTTGGTCATCAGGGCGGACGCCGCCCGGATCAGAGCCGGGGCCAGCTCGGGCCGCAAGCCGCCGGGCTCGACCGGGCCTTCGATCACCCAGGTCGGGCCGCTCGGGCCCGGTCGGTGCGAGAGGGTGACCCCCCGGTCGCGCCAGTCGAGGCGGACCTTGCGGACGCGGTTCGGGTCGAAGCTCAGGGCGTGGTGGTCGCGGAACTCGGCGCCTAGGGTGGCGACGGCGTCGGCCGAGATGGTGAAGACCAGCGGCCCTTCGTCGAGCTTGGCGTAGCGGGACGACGGCCGGCCCGGGACCTGCGACCCGATCCGGAGCGCGAAGTCTTCGAGCTTGAGCGGGGTCGGGATCTCCCGAGCGGCGGAGCCGGCGGGGCCGGTGCTTGGGCTCGCGAAGGCCGACCAGGTCAGGGTCAAGGGGGGGTCCTTGAGGCCGAACTTGGCGAGGTCGTCGACCTTGTCGGCGACGAGGGACTCGGCCCTCAGGCCGGCCAGGAGCTTGAGCAAGCGGCCCATCGTCTCGGAATCGGCGGGGGCGACGATCGGCTCGACCATCCACCAGCCGATCGGGCCGGTCTTGAACGGGTCGAGCGCGAGGACGGGGGCGTTGAGCGCGAGCTTCTTGCCCGAGCCCGACAGGGTCAGCCGCTCGATCCGCTCGACCCGGAGGGCCAGGACCAGGTGATCGCGGAAGTTGACGGCGCCCCGGGGGAGAAAATCGAGCGCCGAGTCGGGCAGGCCGAGGACCGTCGAATCGCCGCCGGTCTGGCCGTAGAGCGTCTTCCGGGTCGCGTCTCGGCGGCCGACCTTGAGGACGAAGTCGGGCTCGACCGAGGCGAGGTCGGCCGAGGGGCGGGTGTCGCCGGCCTCCCAGACCTTGAGGGTGATCTGGGGCTTGTCGACCTCCGAGTCGGGCACCCCGGCGGGGGTCAGGTAGATCTCGGTCTGGAGCCCGTCGAGCGACTTGAGGAAGGATTGGACCGCCTGGCGGTCGGCCTTGGCCAGCTCGGGCTTGATGATCGCCCACTCGTTGCCCGACCGGCCGACCTCGAATTCCTTGCCGTCGGCCTCGACCCGGAACCGGTAGACCCGGGCGGGGTGGATGTCGGCGACCTTGGGGCTCCGGAAGCCGTTGATGTCCGACCCGAGGCCGGCGAGGCTCCGGCCCTCGATGATCACGACGTCGTCCTGCCCCCCCTGCCGGGCGTAGACCAGGCCGGCCTGACCCTCGACCGGCTTGCCGACGTGGAGGACCTGCCTGGGCCGCCGGCGGTCGACCCGGCCGGCGTCGACCTCGATGGTCAAGGCGGGGGTGGTCAGGCCGAAGCGGTCGAGGTCGGCGGGCTTGGCGTCGTCGAGCACGAAGCGGGCGTCGTCGGTGATCCGCAGCGCCCCGAGGTCGGCGACCAGGCCGTCGGCCCTGTTCTCGCGGGCCAGGGCCTTGATCGGCCCGACGATCCGCCAGCCGTCGGACTTCCGCCGGAGTTCCAGGTCGCGGCCCGGCCCCGACACCTTGACGGCGTCGACCTCGAACGAGGGGACCCGGAACAGCTCGCGATCGCGCCAGCGGACCGGCGCGAGGTCGGCCAGCTCCAGGACCTGGGCGTCGACGACCTCGACCCCTTCGGACCCGGTGACCCGGACGTAGCGGCGGTCGAGGCTGACCTTGCCGAGGTCGAGCGAGGCGATCGGGCCGTCGGTGGCGAGCCCCCAGAGCCGGACGACCTTGGCGGACGGGCCGAAGCCGAATTCCTCGGCCTTGCCCTGGATCGTGGCCGCCTCGGGCCGCCTGGTGAGGGATTTGAGGTTGAAGGCCAGGGTCTCGACCTTGGACGGGTCGGCCGCCACGTCGACCGGGCTGGTCATCTGCCAGAGGTTGCCCTCGCGGCGCTCGAGGACCACGGGCCGGTCGCCGCCGACGATCTCGATCTTGCGGAGGTCGTCGGGCCGGACGTCGATCAGGTCGACCAGGACCCGGTTCTTGGCCCGGTCGCGGTCCTGGCGGGTGGGAATCCGGGCGTTGTCGGCCACCCAGAGGCCGAGGAGGCCGGCGAAAAACAGGGCGAGGAGGACGTAAGGGCCTCGGGTCTTCATCGCGGTGCTCGTCCGGGAGGGCTCGGGTCGTGGGGGAGCGGGGGGGACGTCCTTCGCTTCGGGTCGACCGATCAATCGCGGCGGGCGAGGTAGGTCGTGGCGCCCAGGCCGAGGATCGCGACCACGGCCAGCAGCGTCGGCACGGTCACCAGCCGGAGCTGGAGGCCGGGGTCGGCGGCGAACATCAGGGTCTCGTGCATCTTGGGGGCGATCCCGAGCAGTTCCGGCCGCCCCTTGAGCCAGGACACGGCGTTCATCAGGAGGTCGAGGTTGGTCGGCTCGATCTCGAGGAACGGGTTGTCGGCGACGTGGCCGGTCGAGAGCACCACCATCCTCGGAGTCGGCTTCTCCGCCTCGAGCGCCGGGCGGATCGAGACGGCGACGCCGGCGGTGATCGGCCCGGGTAGGTCGCGGCCCGGGTCCTTGACGAACGGCCGGACGCCCGGGTCGGACTCCGCCCACGAGCCCGGGCTGGTCCTGAGGATCGGCGCGACCAGGACGCCCGGGTTGGCGACCTTCTTCGGGTCGGCATTGCCCGCCCTGGACGGGCCGAGGATCGCGATCGGCGCGATGCTCTGGAGCAGGACCGCCCGCCCCTTGAGCGACTCGGTGACCGGGTGGTTGCCGCCCGGGGGGATCAGGACGTAGACCATCTGCCCCTGCCCCCGGTAGTTGTAGGCCGGGTCGACGACCAGGCCTTGGCCGAGCTCGACGTTGTAGGTCCGCAGCAGGTCGTCGAGCCCGGTGGGCCCCCGGTTGTCCAGGAGGACGATCAGGCGGCCGTCGCGGGCGATGAGCTGCTTGATCCGCTCGACCTCGCCGGCCTGGAACGGCTGCCTGGGGCCGTTGATCACCAGGAGCGAGACGTCGGCGGGGATCTCGTCGCGGAGCAGGTTGAGCTCGATCACGTCGGTGCCGAACGAACCCAACCGGGCCCGCCAGAGGCCCGCGCCGGGCTGGCCCGGGTTGAAGTCGGCCGTGGACGGCTCCTGGTGGCCGGTGGTGAAGGCGACCCGGGACCGCTTCCCCTCGCGGAGCCGGATCAAAGCCGACGTCACGATGTCCTCGCCCCGGAACGACGAGGTGAACCGGTCGGCCCGGGCCTCGGTGGGGACGTTGGCTGCCTCGAACAGGTCCCTGGTGCCGATCACGACGTGGGGCGCGGCGTCCCCCTCGCCGTAGGTCAGGACGATCCCGTCGCCGCCCGAGGTGGCCGCGACGTCGGGCACGCGCTTGGCCAGGGCCTCGAACTCGCCGCTCTCGGTGTACGGGTTGAGGTAGTCGACGCTGACCTTCTCGGGCCGGGCGGCCTTGTACAGGTCGAGGAGCTGGCGGACCCGGTCGAGCTGGCGGGTCGACCGCTCGGAGTTGCCGAAGTAGACGACGAACGAGAGCGGGCGGTCGAGCGTCTGGATCTGGTTCACCGTGAGCGACGAGAGGCTGAACGCCCGGTCGCGGGTCAGGTCGATCGACCGGCCGCCGTACTTGAAGGCGACGACGTTGCTGATCACCAGGATGCCGGCCAGGAGCGACGCGGTCAGCGCGGTGTTGGAGAAGTCGAGCACCCGGCGGAGCGTCGGGCTGACGTGGCGATAGCGGCGGTTGACCTGGAGCACGGCCACCACCAGGCCGAACCCGAGGGCGAACAGCGGGAGCGACCAGGGGATGCCGGCGTTGGTCGCCACGATCGCCCCGCCGCCGACCAGGAGCAGGCCGACGACCGCGGCGACGACCACCCGGTCGCGATACCCGGGGCCGGGGGCGTCGTCGGGCTCGTCGCGGGTCGACTGGCCGAGCGGGGCCCCCCGGATCACCCAGGTCAGGGTGAGGAAGCCCACCAGGGCGGCCACGAGCGTCCAGACCTCGTTGCGGGCCAAAAACGTGAGCAGGCGTTCGGTCATGGTCTTCGATCAGCCTTCGCGACGGAACTGGAGGACCTTGGTCGACAGGTAGAGCATCAATGCGCAGACCGAGACGTGGAGGGCCAGATACCGGACGTCGAGCTGCCCCGAGCCGAACGTGTTGACCTGATGGAGCACCGAGACGAACTGGACCGCCTCGGCCCAGTTCGCCCGCCGGGACGCGGCATAGGCGTAGCCGGCCGTGGCCAGGAGGATCAGGAGGAACATGACGGCGAACGTCCAGATCGCCGCGACGATCTGGTTCCGGGTCAGGGCGCTGAAGAACAGGCCGATCGCCACGAACATCATGCCCAGCGTGGTCAGGCCGATCCCCAGGGCCAGGACCGGCCCGAGGTCGAACCGGTAGTTCGCCTGGTAGTAGAGGAACGGCAGGTACAGGGCGAACGGCACCAGCAGCGCCAGGTACATGGCGACGCCCGCCCCCCACTTGGCCAGGACGACCTCGGCCTCGGTGACCGGGGCGGTCAGGAGCGGCTCGATCGTGCCCGACCGCCGCTCCTCGGCCAGCAGCCGCATCGTCAGGGCGGGCACGGCGACGAGCAGGCCGATCCAGAACGGCATGCTCTCCGAGATGTACGAGTTGAGCGGGTCGCGGAGCCCGGAGAAGGCCAGGGTGTTCCGGGCCAGGCGGTCGACGAGGTCCCAGAAGTTGAGCCAGGCGATCCCCTGGAACGCCAGGAGGATCAGGAACGCCATCGGCCCGAGGAAGTAGCTCGAAAGCTCGCGGCGGAAGAGGGTCGGGACGTGTCGCATGGTCAGGCGGCCTCGCTCTCGGTCCCGGCCCCCCGGAGGGCCTCGGCCTCGGCCTCGTGGACGGCCCGGACGAACCGCTCCTCCAGGGACGACCGCTGGCGGTCGAGGTGGAGCAGGCCCCACCCATCCTGGACGACCCGCCGGGCGATCAGCTCGCGGAGGTCGACCCCATCCCGCGTCCGGACTTCGAGCCGGGCGACGTCCCCCCTGGGCGATGATAGCGCGGCCCGGACGACGCCGGGGATCGCCTCGATCGCCTTGCGGATCGCGTCGCCGGGCCCTCGGGCTTCGAGCACGATCGACCCCTCGGTCTGGATCCGGTCGAGCCGGTCGTCGACGGCGATCCGCCCCTTGACGATCATGATCACCCGCCCGCAGACGGCCTCGACCTCGGACATGATGTGGGTGGACAGGAGGATCGTGTGCCGGTCGCCCAGCTCGCGGATCAGGGCCCGGACTTCGAGGATCTGCATCGGGTCGAGGCCCGAGGTCGGCTCGTCGAGCACCAGGATATCGGGGTCGTGGACCATCGCCTCGGCCAGCCCGACGCGCTGGCGGTACCCCTTGGACAGGTGGCCGAGCACGCGCGACTCGACGTCCTCCAGGCGGCAGCGGGTCAGGACGTCGTCGATCGCCCCCCGCCGCTTCGAGCGGGGGACGTCCTTGAGCTTGGCGCGGAACTGGAGGTACTCGCGGACCCGCATCTCGGGGTAGAGCGGGACGTTCTCGGGGAGATATCCCACCCGCTTGCGGACTTCGAGCGGGTCGTCGAGCACGTCGTGGCCGGCGAGCACGGCCCGGCCGCTGGTGGGCGACAGGAACGTGGTCAGCATCCGCATCGTGGTCGTCTTGCCCGCCCCGTTCGGGCCGAGCAGGCCGACGATCTCGCCGCGCCCCACCCGGAAGCTCAGGCGGTCGACCGCGTCGACGGTATAGTAGCGCTTCGAGAGCCGGTCGACTTCGATCACGGCGAGCCTTCGCTTTCGGGTCGGTGCGGGGGGGAAGTCCGGTGCGTTCGCCCGGGGCCGGTTTCGGTCAACGACGGGCGGGATGCGTCACCCAGACCAGGACGGTCACGCCGCCCGGGTCGTCGCGACCGGCCGAGGCCGGCCCCTCCCCGGCCCGGGCCAGGGGCGCCGGCCGGTCCCGAGCGTCGGGAACCGGTCGATCGTGCCCGCGAGCGGGGCCGGCGGGCGGGCGGGTCCCCAACTGGTCGAGCAGCGCCGGCTCGGCGAACAGGGAGTCCGGCCCGCGGTCGAGGGCGGCGATGAACGGCCGGAGCCCGAGCGGCGGGTCGCCCAGGGGGGCGGCCTCGACCCCCCGGAAGAGGGAGATCCCGCCGACCTCGGGGAGCTGGGTCAGCAGCTCGGCGTCGACGCTGGGCTCGATCCGGAGGCTCGGGAAGGCCGCCCGGAGCCGGTCCAGGAACGGCTGGCACCCGCGCTCGTCGAGGACCACGGGGTAGACGTCGGCCCCTTCGGGCCAGGCCGGGTCGACCACGATCCCCTGGTCGATCGAGATCCGCCCGAAGTCGGGCACCTTCCGCGCATCCGCCTGGAGCAGGGAGCGGACCCGGTCCGAGTCGCCCGAGGCGTCGGTCACGATCAGGGCCCGGATCGCCGAGCGATGCCCGCCGACCATGCCGGCGACCCGGGCCCGGGCGCGGGCCTCGGCCGGGTCCTCGGCCCATCTCGGGGCCGAATTGCGGGCCGCGGTCGCAGGGCGAGCGGGCCGGGGGGGGACGTGGTTCGCGATGCTCGGGGCTGGGGTCGGCGCCGGGGCGTGGCGGATGTCGGGGATGGGATGAGTGCGGGCCGCCGGGTCATTGCCGAACCACGTGGCGAACAGGCCGAACTGATGATTCTCGTGCGTCGAGCGGTGGAGGACGATCAGGGCGAGGAACAGGCTGGCGGCCATCGCCAGGACGGCGGAAGCCGCCAGGGCGTGCTTGCCGGGCCGGACGAGGTCGCGGAGCTGGGCGCGGCGGCGGGCGGCGACCAGCCGGCCGACCACGGCGGGGGCGAGGTCGCGGGGCATCCGGGGGCGCCCCAGGTGGACGACGGCGGCCCGGGCCTGGCCGAGCTCTCGGATCTGCTCGGCCAGCGCGGGGCTCGACTCGACGGCCCACTCGACGGCCAGGCGGTCGGCCGGGTCGAGCTCGCCGTCGAGGTAGGCGGACAGGAACGTTTCGTCTTCAAGGTTCATGGCGTTGGGGTGGGTTAAGGCCTAGGGGACTCGGGCCTCGTGCCGCTCCTTCGGTGACGACGCCGCGACCGAGGGTCGGCTCGCGGCGATCCAAGGGGGTGATTCAGGTGGCGTGGCGGCCGGCGTGCGAGGGGGCATGGTCCTCGATCACCACGTCCTTGAGGCGGTCGCGGAGCTCGAGCCGGGCCCGGTGGAGCCGGCTCCGGACGGTCCCGACGGGCACGCCGAGCACGGTGGCGATCTCCTCGTAGCGGAGGCCATCGAACTCCTTCATGACGACCACGGCCCGGTGGTCGTTGGCCAGGGCATTCAGGGCCTCCTGGATCAGCCGGTCGCGCTCGGCCCGTTCCAGGGGCAGCGCCGGGTCGGACAGGCTCGGGTCGCTGGGCGGGTCGAGGGCGTCGACCCGGGTCGCCCCGATCACCCGGACCGCCCCTTTCCGCCGCCTCCGGCCGCTGAGGGCGAGGTTCACGGCGATCCGGTAGATCCAGGTGTAGAATGAGCTCTCCCCCTGGAACTTGTCGAGCTTCTCGAAGGCCCGGAGGAAGGCATCCTGGAGCAGGTCGAGCGCGTCCTCGGCGCTGCCGGTCAGGCGGAGCATCGTGGGGTAGAGGCGATCCTGATAGCGCTGGACCAGCACGCCGAACGCCTCGGTCCGGCCCGCTCGACACGCCGCGATCAGGGAGTTGTCGTCGTTGCTCGCGGTCATCGGCAACCTTTGACGCTCGATTTTGGTGCGCAGTTCCCGAGAAGCCGGGGCGGTCTCGGTTTGAGGGACGATGGGTGATCCCATCTTAAACGATCCTCGGGCGGGAATGCGACACCGCCCGGGCCGCGAAGGTCCCGAAGGGGGCCCGGACATCCTTGCCCGGGGGATGGCGCCGGGCCTATCATGGACCGTCGAGGGCGGGGCCGGCGGGATCGGACGAGGCGAGGGGCGGTCGGGCATGAGGATCGTGGTCAGCTATCAGGGCGAGTCGCTCGACTTCGAGGTCGCCGAGGACCGGGTGGTCGGCCACTGGGACGGGTCCCCCCTGGCCGAGGTGGCCGACCTCGCGTCGGCGACCCGGTCGGCTTTCGAAGGCCCGATCGAATTCCCCCCCCTGGCGTTCGCGGCGGTCCCGGGCGACCGGGTCGTCGTCGCCTTCGACGGCGACCTCGCGGGCCAGGCCCTGGCGATCCTCGGCCCGCTCGCCGAGATCCTCAACGGGGCCGGGGTCGAGTCGATCACCGTCGCCTCGTCGGCCCCCCGGCCCGCCGACCTCCCTGAAGGGGTGCTCTGGGAGGTCCACGACCCCGACGACCGGACCAAGGTCGCCTACCTGGCCAGCACCAAGGAAGGCCGGCGGGTCTACCTAAACCGCCTGCTGACCGACGCCGACCTCGTGATCCCGATCGGCCTGCTCGGCCCCGACGCCAACATCGGCTGCCGGGGCCCCTGGTCCGCCCTCTATCCCGGCATGGGCGACCGCGAGGCCCTGGCCCGGTATCAAGGGCTGGTCGCCGAGGGGCCCCTCGACCCCGAATCCCCCCCACCCGGCCTGGCCGAGTCGGCCGAGGTCGCCTGGCTGCTCGGCTGCCAGTTCCACGTCGGGGCCTTGCCGGGCCGCTCGGGGATCGCCCGAGTCCTGGCGGGCCTGGACTCCGCCCTGAGGGCCCGGGGGATCGCCGCCGTCGACGACGCCTGGTCGTTCCGGGTCGACGAGAGCGCCGACGTGGTCGTGGCCGGGATCGGCTCGGCCGGTGCCCGGACGACGATCGACGACCTGGCCGAGGGGCTGGCCGCCGCGACCCGCCTGGTCCGCCGGGGGGGGAAGATCGTCGCCCTGGCCCGGACCTCCGAACCGCTCGGGCCCGCCGTCAAGCGGCTCGCCGGCGCCGAGAACCCCAGGGCCGCCGCCAACCGGCTCCGGGGGCACGAGGGGGACCCGGACTACTCGGCCGCCCGCAAGCTCGCCGCCGCGATCGCCCGGGCCGACGTCTACCTCTACAGCGGGCTCGACCGCGACCTCGTCGACGACCTGGCGATGATCCCGCTCGACCGGCCCGAGGAGGCCCGCAAGCTCGCCTCGGCCGCCGCCTCCTGCACCTTCCTCGGCCAGGCCGACCGGACCCGGGCGATCCTCGTCGGCGAGTGAACCGGCCCTGCCCCTTCGGCGACTCCCCTTCCCGCCTTCGAGATCGAGGCTGTTCCGCATGGCCAACGCCGAAGCTTATCGAGCGGCCCGCGAGTCGGCCGTCCGGGTCGACCGGACCGACCGGGTCCGCCTCCGGATCGAGGGGCCCGACCGGGCCAAGTTCCTCCACAACCTGACCACCAATGACGTCAAGCGCCTGGCGATCGGCTCCGGCCAGGAGACGTTCGTCACCAGCCCGCAAGGCAAGACCTTGGCCTACGCGACCTTGCTCGCCCTGGACGACGCGATCCTGCTCCGGACCGACGCCGGGTCGCTCGGAACCCTGCTCCCGCACCTCCGGAAGTACGGGGTCTTCGACGACGTGGCGATCGAGGACGTCTCGGCGAAGAACTTCGAGATCCACCTCGCCGGCCCCGGCGTGGACGCCACCTGGGCGGCCCTCGGCGTCGGCCCGATCCCGGAAACCCCGCTCGCCCACGGCGCCGCCTCGCTCGCGGGGGTCGAGATCCGCGTCGTCCGGGAATCCCCGACCGGCCGCCCGGGCCTGACCCTGATCGGCCCCATCGAGGCCCTGGGCGCGATCCGCGATCAGCTCGCCGGAGCGATCCCGATGGAAATCGACGCCGACACCTTCGAAGCGCTCCGGATCGAGGCCGGGACGCCGGTCTCGGGCGTCGACGTCCTGGCCAACAACCTCCCGCAGGAGGTCGGCCGCGACGCCCTGGCGATCAATTTCGTGAAGGGATGCTATCTGGGCCAGGAGACGGTCGCCCGGCTTGACGCCCTCGGGCACGTCAACAAGATCCTGGCCGGGCTCCGGGTCACGGGCGAGGTGGTGCCGAAGGCGGGCACCACGCTCCTGGGCGACGGCAAGGCCGTGGGGTCGATCACCTCGTCGGCGAGGTCGGGGGTCGGAAAAGGCTCGATCGCGCTGGCCTACGTGCGGGTGGCGCAGGCGGTCGGGGGTACGAGGCTGGCGGTCGGCGAGGACGGGGGCGGGGGCGAGGCGACGGTCGTGCCGTTGCCGATGCGGGAGGGTTGAGGGCGGGGCCCCGGCCCGTCCGGGAAGGTCGGGGCGTTCGGAGGGGCGGGCCGGGCGGTCAGGCCATCGAGTGGTCGAGGATTCCGTCCTCGGGGATGTTGGCGATCTGGAGGATCGTCTCGGGCATCCGGGTCAGCCCGAGGTTTTCGAGCACCAGCACGCCGAAGGGCGAGTCGGTCGAGCGGCGATATTCCGGGTCGCTGTCGGCCCGGGTCAGCCGCCCCTGGTAGACCATCCCGTTATAGGCGACCCGGACCACCGGGCAGCGGGTGCCCTGTCGCCTGCGGATCGACAGCAAGTTCGTGTGGCATTGCTCGAACGTCATCGGTTTTCCTCCTGAAGACCGAACGCCGGGGCGAGGGGATCTCGGCGAAGGGTCTTCGTTGACCCCCTTGAGCCGACCGACGGCCGGGCAAGCCCGCGTCGATCGCCGCCGGACTATGGCCGAACCCCTCGGGTGGGTCAACCCGGAACCGAGCGGTCTCGGCCGGGTGGCGTCGGTGATTCAAGCCAATCCTAGGTCACTCTTCGAGGCCCGCGAGCCGCGAGCAGTCCGCCTCGGTGACTTCGTAGACTTCAATCGAGTGACCGACCCTCGCGACTGGAGTCAACCGCCCAAAATACGAGAAAGCACCGGCACGAGACCTCCAGGCGACACCCCAGGCCCGTTGCGGGGTTGCCAGCGAGGCACTGTCGTAAAACCGCCAGGGCAAACCCCGCACGATCGATGCGCTGACCGCGTAAAGGCCCGGGGTCAACCGGGGGGCCGGGCCCACCAGCCCGGGTCGCGGCCGCTCCATCGGCTCGAACGTGCCGGGCAAGGCATACGGCAGGAACCAGTCGAACCCACCCCCCCGGAGCTTGAGCAGGGTGGGGTTGATCTGCCCGAAGTAGGCCAGGCCCACCGGCCGGCCCGGGTGGTGCGCCTTGAGCCAACGCTCCAGGGTCACCAAGTCCTGGCCCCAATCCAGGTTGCTGTCGATCAGGTGGTCCGAGCCCCGGTCCGGCCCGCCCGACACGGCGTTGAAATAAGCCAGGTAGTGCGGGTGGATCGAGGCGACCGAAGCCACGTTCGCCCCGAGCGACCCGACGATCACCGCCAAACCGATCGCCCGGGCCCGGCCCGACATCCCGCCGACCCACGGAGCCAGTCGGCCGGTGGCGATGTAGACGTAAGGGAAGATCGGCAGGATGTAGCGGAGCCCCAGGCAGATATTCGTGAGGAACGACATCGCCCCGATCACGCCGATCGGCAGCGTCAGCACGGCCAGCTCGTCGGCGATCGGGGCCCGCGACCGCCTCGACCCGATCAGCACCCCCGCCCCGAGCAGGACGAGGATCATCGTCCCTTCGGGCACCTTGTACGCCAGGGTGGCCAGGTAGTAATACCACCAGCCGGATTGCTTCATCTCCCCGTCCAGGTAGACCGGATAACCCGCCGTCTTCGAGTCGTCGGCGGGAGCGTCCTTGACGCTCCAGTAGAGCGGCAGGCCCTCGGTTTCGAGCTTCTGTTCGTCGAAGCCGAGGACGTAGTGGAGCGGCCAGGGAACGGGCAGAGCGTCCAGGACGGTGCCCCGGAAGCGGTTGACCCGGCGCTTCCAGGCCTGTTCAAGCAGCGGGTTGGGGCTGATCGGCCGGGCCACGCCCGGCGGGACCGGCACCGTCAACGATCGCGAGGCGAACTCGAAGCTCCCGAGCGGCCGGCCCACCTTTTCGAACCCGTAGCCGGCGTCGATCACCAGGACGCTGAGGGCGACCACCAGCACCGCATGGCCGGCGGTCCGGACCGCCCGGAACGGCCACCCTTCCCGTCGGCCTTCGAGCCAGAACCGGGCGAGCGCCAGCATCGGCCAGAACCCGTAGAGCAGGATCAGGCTGAACTTCGTCAACTGGGCCAGCCCAAGGGCCACGCCGGCCAGGGCGGCCCGGCCCCAGTTCGGCCGGTGCTGGTAGCGGACGAACAGGAAGGTGGCCCCGGCCCCGATCGAGGCGGCGGCGACGTCGGTGGTCACCAGGCGGGCGTGGGCCAGCACGTTCGGGCAGAGGCACCAGAGCGCCAGGCTCAGGACACCCCCGCCCGGGCCGTAGAGCCGCTTCGACCAGGCGAAGACGACCAGGGCCCCCAGGATCGAGAACCAGGGCATCACCAGCCGCCCCTTGGCGAACAGTTCTAGATAATTTGGGATGTTGAAGTAAGCGAAACTCTCGGCGAAGCTCGCGTGCGAGTCCGCCGCCCAGGAGTTCATCGCGTAGAGCGGGGCGGTCTCGGGGTGGCTGGCGACGACCGGCAGGGCCGCGGCCAGCTTCACCAGGGGCGGGTTGTGGTGGTAGAGCTTGAACGTCCCCTGCTGCCAGTAGCTCACCCCGGCCGGCAGGTGCGCGACCTCGTCGACCGTCGGGTTCTCGCCCAGCAGGCTGACCACCGCCAGCGCCCAGTGGACCGACAACAGGAAGACGACGGCCAGCGCGACCCGCGTCCTCGTCCAGAACCCGGCCGGTTGGGTTGGCGCGGCGGGGGTCGCGGCCGGGGCGGGTGCGGGTGCCGGGATCGATCGGGCCTGGGGCGGGGGCGATGGGTTGCGTCGACGAGCCACGGGCTTGCTCCGATCGATCTCAAAGGGGCGGGCCGCTTGCCCGGCGGGTCAGCCGTGGACGAGGCCGGCGATCGCGGCGAAGGAGTCGCGGAGGTCGAGGTAGAGCTTGCGGTAGATCGCGTAGCCCCGGTCGTGGAAGGCGCGGACGTTGGCCTCGGTGGGGGTCCGGTCGACCAGGCGGATCGTGGCGTCGCAGGCCTCGGGGACGCTGGCGAACGCCCCGGCGCCGACCATCGCCAGCAGGGCGACGCCGAAGGCGGGCCCCTCGGTGGCGTTCACGGTGTGGACGTCGACGCCGTAGATATCCGCCTGGATCTGCCGCCAGAGCGGGCTCCGGGCCCCCCCGCCGGAGAGCCGGACCTGCTCGATGTCGACCCCCATCTCGCGGATCAGCTCGATGCTGTCCCGCATCGCGTAAGACGCCCCTTCGAGGATGCTCCGGACCAGGTGCGGCCGGCCGTGGCGGACGCTCAGGCCGATCCAGCACCCCCGGGCGTCCGAATCATAGTGCGGGGCCCGCTCGCCGGTCAGATAAGGGAGGAAGAACAGGCCCTCGGCCCCCGGCCCCGCCAGGGCGGCCTCCTCGTTGAGCAGGAGATACGGGTCGACCCCTCGGGCCTTCGCCGCCTCGACCTGGGCCTGGCCGAGCTGGTTGCGGAACCACTGGAAGCTGCCGCCGGCGGCCAGGACGACGCCCATCGCGCACCAGGCGCCGGGCACCGCGTGGCAGCCGCGCTGGAGCCGGCCGAGCGGGTCGAGGCCGGCCTCGGGCGTGTGGGCGAAGACGACGCCCGAGGTCCCCATCGTCGCCGAGACCACCCCCTCGCGGACGATCCCGTTGCCCACCGCGCCGGCCGGTTGGTCGCCCGCGCCGCCGACGATTTTGGTGCCGGCCGGCAGGCCCGTCGCCTCCGACCCCAGGGCGGATACCACCGACGACACCTCGGGGCTCTCGTAGCAGGGGGGGAGCAGCCCAGGGTCGAGGTCGAGCAAGGCAAGCAGCTCCTTGCTCCAGCGGCGGTTGGCGACGTCGAGGAGCAAGGTCCCGGCGGCGTCGCTGACCTCGGTCGCGAACGTGCCCGAGAGCCGGTAGCGGATGTAATCCTTGGGCAGGAGGACCTGGCGGACCCGGTCCCAGTTCCCCGGCTCGTGGCGGCGGACCCAGAGGATCTTCGGCGCGGTGAAGCCGGTCAGGGCCCGGTTGGCGACGAGGCGGACCAGCCCCTCGCGGCCCCCGGCCTTCTCCTCGATCTCGCCCGCCTCGAAGCCGGTCCGCTGGTCGTTCCAGAGCAATGCGGGCCGGATCACCTTGCCCGCCGAGTCGAGGAAGACCGAGCCGTGCATCTGGCCGCTCAGGCCGACGGCGGCGACGTCCGCGGGCCGGAAGTCCCCCCGGGCCAGGACCTCGCGGACGGTCGACGCCGTGGCCTGCCACCAGTATTCCGGGTCCTGCTCCGACCAGCCCGGGCGGGGGTGCTCGCACGGGTACTCGGCCGAGCTCGAGGCCAGGATGGCCCCCGAGTCGTCGATGGCGATCGTCTTCGTGCCCGACGTCCCGACGTCGATCCCCAGGGTCACGCTCACGGGTCCGCCCCCCTATTCGCTTCGCCTCGATTGCCCCGCCCCGCCCGCTCCGAAGTGATAACGCCCAGCCTATCACGAAACCGGCGGCGGGAGGGACGGCCCACCCGCGATCATCCCCGGGCCGAGGCCGCCCCGAAATTTCGAAGGAATCGCGCCAACGGTCCGCCTTCGGATTGCGTAAACTGGATGACGCCCCCCGAAGATGTTGAACAACTTCCCTCACGGGTCCGTCTCCGCTCCCGACCCCGCGACGACAACGCCCTCACCGACCCTCGCCCCGAACATGTGCCCCGCCCGAACGCCCCGAACGCCCCGGCCGCCCCCTGGATCGAGGGGATCGAGCCCGGCCGTAGCCCGACGGCCCGCTGCATCACGCAGGGCGGATCGGCCGCGAAGGCCCTCCCCGGCATGGCCAGGTTTCGCCCGCCCACCCTCAATCCCGCCGGAGATCCCCCGATGATCGGAACCCAAGCCGGGCGCCTCTTCAGCCGCCGAGGATTCTTGACCGTCGGCGCCGCCGGCTTCGGCCTGACCCTGGGCGACTTCCTCCGGCTCAGGGCCAGGGCCGACCTGAAGAACTACGCGACGCTGACGCCCAAGGCCGACTCGATCATCCACATCTTCCTCCCGGGCGGGATCGCGCATCAGGAGACCTTCGACCCCAAGCCGTTCGCCCCGGTCGAGTACCGCGGCGAGCTGGCGCCGATCGCCACCAGGATCGAGGGGGAGTCGTTCAGCCAGACCCTGCCGAAGACCGCCCAGGTCGCCGACAAGCTGACCGTGATCCGGTCGATGACCCACGGCGAGGCCGCCCATGAGCGCGGCACGCACAACATGTTCACCGGCTATCGGCCCAGCCCGGCGCTCCAGTACCCGAGCATGGGCAGCGTGGTCTCGCACGAGTTCGGTTCGAGGAACGACCTGCCCCCGTACGTCTGCGTCCCGTCGATGCCGAACACGTACGCCGGGACGGGCTACCTCAGCTCGTCGTTCTCGCCGTTCAGCCTTGGCTCGGACCCGGCCAGCAAAGGCTTCAAGGTCCAGGACCTCAACCTGCCCGGCGGGATCGACGACTCGCGGTTCGCCACCCGCCGCCACGTCCTCGAAGCGGTCAACGAGCACTTCGCCCGCAAAGAGAAGGCCGACGGCCTGGCGGCGATGGACAGCTTCTACGAGCGGGCCTACAGCCTGATCAGCTCGCCCAAGGCCCGCGAGGCCTTCAACATCAACGCCGAGCCGGCCGCCATCCGCGACGAGTACGGCCGGAACGCCGCCGGCCAGCGGATGCTGATGGCCCGCCGCCTCGTCGCCGCCGGCGTCCGGTTCGTCTCGCTCCAGTACGGGAGCTGGGACCTCCACGCCGGCCTCTTCGCCGGCATGAAGGCGCAGATGCCCGCCTTCGACCAGGCTTATGCCGCCCTGATCCGCGACCTCGACCGCTCGGGCCTCCTGGCCAGGACCCTGGTCATGGTCTCCAGCGAGTTCGGCCGGACCCCCAAGGTCAACAAGGACGGCGGGCGCGACCACCACCCCAAGGTCTTCTCCGTGGTCCTCGCCGGCGGCGGGGTCAAGCAGGGGTACGTCCACGGGGCGTCGAACTCGACCGCCACCGAGCCCGAGCGCGACCCGATCGGGCCCGAGGACCTCGCCACCACGCTCTACCACCAGCTCGGGATCGTCGCCGACAAGGAGCTGATGGCCCCCGGCAGCCGGCCGATCGAGATCGTCGACGGCGGCAAGGTCCGGACCGAATTGCTCGCCTGATCGCCCCGCCAGTCGCCCGCCCGCCGACCCCACCCGCCTCCTCGGAAGACCCGCCATGAATGCCTCGACCCTCGCCCGGCGATCGGTCCTCATGCTCGCGGCGGCCTTGCTCGGGGCCGACGCCCGGGCCGCCTCGCCCGACTTCCGGTCGATCCGGCCCGTCGGCGGTCGACGCGGGACCGAGGTCGCGGTCGACCTCACCGGCAAGCGCCTGGGGGATGCCAGGGAGATCCTCTTCTACCAGCCGGGGGTGTCGGTCGCGGACCTCAAGGTCGTCGACGACACCCACATCAAGGCCACCTTCAAGGTCGCCGCCGACGCCACCCTCGGCCTCCGCGACCTCCGGGTCCGGACGGCCACCGGCGTCAGCGAGATCCGGACCTTCAGCGTCGGCGCCCTGCCCGAGGCGACCGAGGCCGAGCCCAACGACGACTTCGCCAGGCCCCAGGTCATTCCCTTTGGCTCGGTCGTCAACGGCGTCGCCCAGAACGAGGACGTGGACTACTACGCCTTCGACGCCAGGAAGGGGGACCGGATCACCGCCGAGGTCGAGGGGGCCCGCCTCGGGATCGCCCTGTTCGACCCCTACGTCGCGATCCTCGACGGCCGCAGGTTCGAGCTCGCCTCGTCCGACGACGCCGCCCTGATCTGGCAAGACGCCTTCGCCCAGGTGATCGCCGCCACCGACGGCCGCTACTACGTCCAGGTCCGCGAGTCGGCCTATGCCGGGACCGCGGCCTGCCTGTACCGGCTCCACGTCGGCGACTTCCCCCGGCCGTCGGCCCTGATCCCGAGCGGCGGCAAGCTCGGCGACACCGTCGACGTCCGCCTCGTCGGCGACGTCCTCGGCGACCAGTCGATCCGGCTGGCCCTGCCCGAGAACCCGAGCCGAGAGTTCGGCGTCCTCGCCCGGGACACTCGGGGAGAAGCCCCCCAGCCCAACACGTTCAAGCTCTCCCCCTTCGGCAACGTGGTCGGGGCCGAGCCCGACGACGACCACGACCACGCGACCCGGTTCGAGGCGCCGCTGGCCCTCAACGGGGTGATCGACCGGCCGGACGACGTCGACCACTACGTCTTCGCGGCCAGGAAGGGCCAGACCTACCAGATCCGCGTCTTCGCCCGCCGGCTCCGCTCGCCGCTCGACGCCGTCCTCTCCGTCGCCAAGAAGGGGGCGGGCCCTTCGGCGAGCAACGACGACGCCAACAACTCGCCCGACAGCTCGATCAAGTTCACCGTCCCCGACGACGGCGACTACGTGATCGCCATCCGCGACCACCTCCGCAAGGGCGGGCCCAGCTACTTCTACCGGGTCGAGGTCGGCTCCGCCGTGCCGATGATCGCCCTGAGCGTGCCCGAGGAGTCGATCCCGCGCGGGGCGCCGACGGTCGCCGTCGCCGTCCCCCGGGGGAACCGCCAGGCGATCCTGGTCAACGCCCGCCGGGTCGAGGCCGGCGGGGCGATCCACGTCGAGGCCCTGGGCCTGCCCGAAGGGGTCTCGGCCGACGCCGGGGCGATGGCCGCCAACCAGCCCACCCTGCCGGTCCTCTTCGAGGCGAAGGGGGACGCCCCGCTCGCGGCGGCCCTGGTCCGGGTCGAAGGGCGGCCGCTCGACCCCAAGCTCAAGATCCCCTCCGAGTTCCGCCAGACGACCGAGTTCACCCTCGGCCAGAACAACGTCCCCTACTGGTCGCGGTCGGTCGACCACCTGGCGGTGGCCGTGACCGAGGAAGCCCCGTTCTCGATCGAGGTGGTCGAGCCCAGGGTCCCCCTGGTCCGGGGCGGCTCGATGATGCTCAAGGTCCGGGCGACCCGGAAGCCGGGCTTCGACGCGGCCATCGCCGTGAGCCTGCCCTGGAACCCGCCGGGGATCGGGTCGTCGGGCGGCGTGGCGATCGCCGAGAAGGCGACTGAGGCCGAGATCCCGATCAACGCCGACGGCGGCGCCGCCCTGGCCACCTGGCGGGTCGTGGTCAACGGCACGGCCGGCACGGCGAGCGGCCCGCTGATGGTCTCCTCGCAACTGGCCAAATTGACCGTGGCCGATCGGTTCCTCAACTTCACCTACCAGCCCGCCAGCGTCGAGCAGGGGAAGGAGACCGACCTCGTCGTCGCCGTCGCCAGGGCGGTCGACTTCGAGGGGGAGGCGACGGCGACCCTGATCGGCCTGCCCAACAAGGCCACGACCGAGCCCCGGAAGTTCACCAAGGACGCCAAGGAGCTGGTCTTCCGGATCAGGACCGACGCCGCCTCGCCCGCCGGCAACCACCAGAACCTGTTCTGCCAGGTGGCCGTGCCCAAAGACGGCGAGGCGATCCTCCACAACCTCGGCTCGGGCCAGCTCCGGATCGACGCCCCCCTGCCCGCCAAGCCCAGGGCCGCCCCGGTCGCCGCGGCGGCCCCCGCCCCGACGCCCGCACCCGCCCCGGAAGCCCCGAAGGCCGAGAAGCGGCTCAGCCGGCTCGAGAAGCTCCGCGCCGAGGCCCTGGAGCGGGCCCGGGGCGCCTCGGCCGAGGCCGCGACCGCCCCCAAGAACCCGTGACCCGGCCCGATTTTCGGGACGACCGAGAGGATCGCCAGATGAACGCGGCCCGCACCCCGCTCGCTCTCCTCGCCCTCGCCCTCGCCCTCGCGTGGCTCCCGTCGAAGGCCCCCGCCGCCGACCTGGCCAAGGTCGAGGTCTTCCCCGCCGAGGTCGAGCTTTCCACGGCCAGGGACCGCCAAGGGCTCGTCGTCCAGGCGACTTATGCCGACGGGATCACGCGAGACGTCACCGCCAGGGCCGCGTTCGCGCTGGCCGACCCGACCCTGGCCCGGCTCGACGGGTCGACCCTCCGCCCGTTGGCCGACGGCAAGACCACCCTGTCCGTCGCCTTCGAGGGGCGATCGGTCGCCGTCCCGGTCGCGGTCGCCCGGGCCCAGGACTCGCCCCCCCTGAGCTTCCGGCTCGACGTGATGCCGGTCTTCATGAGGGCCGGCTGCAACACCGGCAGTTGCCACGGCGCGGCCCGGGGCAAGGACGGGTTCCGCCTCTCGCTCTTCGGCTTCGACCCCGACGGCGACCACTTCCGCCTGACCCGCGAGATGGTCGGCCGGCGGGTCAACCTCGCCGTCGCCGACGACAGCACGCTCCTCGAAAAGTCCATCGGCGCCGTCCCGCACACCGGCGGCAAGCGGATGGAGAAGGGCGACGAACTCTACTCGACGCTCCGAAGCTGGATCGACGGAGGCGTCGCCAAGGACGACGTGGCCAGGCTGCCCAAGGTGACCGCCGTCGAGATCTTCCCCAGGATCGCCGTGCTCGACGGGGAGAAAGAAACCCAGCAGATGATCGTCCGGGCCAGGTACTCGGACGGGACCGACCGCGACGTGACGAGCCTGGCCGTCTTCCTCACGAACAACGAGACCTCGGCCGCGATCACCCCGACCGGCCTCGTCACCGCCGGCTCGCGCGGCGAGGCGTTCGTGATGGCCCGGTTCGAGACCCACACCGTCGGCTCGCAGGTCCTGGTCCTGCCCAGGGGGCTCGACTTCGCCTACCCGAGCGAGGCGGAGGCCAACTACATCGACGGCCTGATCGCCGCCAAGCTCCGGAAGCTCCGGGTCGCCCCGTCCGAGCTTTGCACCGACGAGGTGTTCGCCCGCCGCGCCTACCTCGACGTCATCGGCCTGCCGCCGACGGTCGACGAACTCCGCCGGTTCCTCGACTCGGCCGAGGGTGACAGGCGGGCGAAGCTGGTCGACGAGCTGCTCGGCCGCAAGGAGTTCTCCGAGCTCTGGGTCAACAAGTGGGCCGAGCTGCTCCAGGTCAAGTCGTCGCAGACGGTCAGCTACAAGGCGATGTTCCTGTACTACAACTGGCTGGTCGAGAAGCTCGGCAAGGACACCCCGATGGACGAGATGGTCCGCGACCTGCTCGGGGCCAACGGCGGGACGTTCCAGAACCCCTCGACCAACTTCTACCAGGCCACGAACGTCACCCTGGAGCTGGCCGAGAACGTCGCGCAGGTGTTCATGGGCATGCGGATCCAGTGCGCCCAGTGCCACAACCACCCGTTCGACCGCTGGACCCAGGACGACTACTACGGCTTCACCTCGTTCTTCTCGCAGGTCGGCCGCAAGCAGGGCGAGGACCAGCGCGAGACGATCATCTTCAACTCGGGCGGCGGCGAGGTGAAACACCCGGTCGCCAACAAGCCGCTGCCCCCCAAGTTCCTCGGCGGCGAGGCCCCCCCGACCGCCGGCAAGGACCGCCGGGTCATCCTGGCCGAGTGGCTCGCCTCGCCCCGCAACCCGTGGTTCGCCACCTCGTTCGCCAACCGGGTCTGGGCCCACTTCTTCGGCGTCGGGATCGTCGAGCCGGTCGACGACTTCCGGGTCTCCAACCCCCCGACCAACCCCGAATTGCTCGAAGCCCTGGGCAAGCGGTTCACCGACTCGAAGTACGACCTCAAGGGGCTCGTCCGCGACATCTGCAACTCCCGGACATATCAGCGCTCCACCCGACGCAACCCGACCAACGAGTCCGACGAGCGGAACTTCGCCCACGCCAACCTCCGGCGGATCAAGGGCGAGAACCTGCTCGACGCCATCAGCCTGGTGACCGACACCAAGGACAAGTTCAAGGGGCTCCCCCTCGGCGCCAGGGCGACGCAGATCGCCGACGGGAGCACCTCGACGTATTTCCTCACCACCTTCGGCCGGGCCACCCGAGAGACCGTCTGCTCGTGCGAGGTGAAGATGGAGCCGACCCTCTCGCAGGCCCTCCACCTGCTCAACGGCGACACCGTCAACGGCAAGATCCAGAAGGGCGGCGTGATCGCCCGCCTGATCGCCACCCGGAAGTTCCCCGAGGAGCGGATCGCCGAGCTCTACCTCCGGGCCCTCGGCCGGATGCCCTCGCCCGCCGAATTGGCCAAGCTCCTGCCCCTGTTCGGCGAGGGGTCGAACCCCGAGCAGTCCCTCGGCGACCTGTTCTGGGCCCTGCTCAACAGCCGCGAGTTCCTGTTCAACCACTGATCCGACCCGCCTGTCACCCCCGCCGACCCCCCTACCCCGCCGACCTGGACCACCGAGGCCCGCGTCCATGCCCCCGAAACCGATCGCCGCGCTGCTGTTCGCCGGAGCCCTGGGCCTGTCCTCGATGGCCCGGGGGGACGACGCGAGCAAGGCCAAGCCGAAGGTCAACTACCAGGACCACGTCGCGGCCATCTTCGCGTCGCGGTGCAACTCCTGCCACAACGCCGACAAGGCCAAGGGGGGCCTCGCGCTGGAGACTTTCGGGACGACGATCCAGGGGGGGGGCTCGGGCAAGGTGGTGGAGGCGGGCGACCTCGCCGCCAGCCACCTCTGGGGCGTGGTGAGCCACGACGAGGAGCCCAAGATGCCGCCCAACGGGCCCAAGATCCCCGACGCCGAACTCGACCTGATCAAGCTCTGGATCGAAGGCGGGGCCCTGGAAACCTCGGGCAGCGTGGCGATGATCAAGGAGAGGCTGAAGTTCGAGTTCAAGCTCGACCCCTCGGCGATGGGCAAGCCGGTCGGCCCCCCGGCGATGCCCGAGGCCGTCTCGACCGAGCCCTATGTCCTCAGCCCCCGGGCCAACGCGATCATGGCCCTGGCGTCGAGCCCCTGGGCCCCGCTGGTCGCGGTGGCCGGGCACAAGCAGGTCCTGCTGTACCAGGCCGCGAAGCGACGCCTGGTCGGCGTCCTGCCGTTCCCCGAGGGGTCGATCCACGTCCTCAAGTTCAGCCGGAACGGCGCGCTCCTGCTGGCCGGCGGCGGCCGGGGGGGACAGTCGGGCCTGGCCGTGGTGTTCGACGTCAAGACGGGCAGGCGGGTCTTCGAGATCGGCAAGGAGTTCGACGCCGTGCTCGCCGCCGACATCAGCCCCGACCACGGCCAGGTCGCCATCGGCGGGCCGAGCAAGGTCGTCCGGGTCTACGGGACGGCCGACGGCCAGCTCCAATTCGAGATGAAGAAGCACACCGAGTGGGTCACCGCGCTCGAGTTCAGCCCCGACGGCGTCCTCCTGGCCAGCGGCGACCGCAACAGCGGCCTGATCGTCTGGGAGGCCCAGACCGGCCGCGAATACTTCGAGCTGAGGGGCCACACCCTGGCCATCTCCGACGTGTCCTGGCGGCTCGACTCCAACGTCCTCGCCTCGGCCTCGGAGGATGGCTCCGTCCGGCTCTGGGAGATGGAGAACGGCGGCCAGATCAAGAACTGGGCGGCCCACGGGGGCGGCGTGGCCTCGGCCCGGTTCTCCAAGGACGGCCGGCTGGCGACGTCGGGCCGCGACCGGATGGTCCGGCTCTGGGACCAGGACGGCGGCAAGCTCAAGGATTATGAGCCGTTCGGCGACCTCGCCCTCCGGGCCGAGTTCGCCGACGACGACGCCCAGGTCGTCGCCGGCGACTGGTCGGGCGAGGTCCGCGCCTTCGACGCCAAGGAGGGCAAGCGGCTCGGCAACCTCGCCGCCAACCCCGAGCCGATCGCCCGCCGCCTCGACCGGGCCAGGGCCCAGGCCGACGCCGCCCGAGCGGCCGGCGAGGCCGCCGCTCGCGAGCTAGGCCCGCTCCGGGCCGCCGTGGCCGGCCGCTCGGCCGACCTCGCCAGGGCCAGGCAGGCCGAGGCCGACGTTCAGGCCGAGGCCGGCCGCAAGGCCGACGCGCTCGGGCTTGCCGAGAAGGGCGACGCCTCCGCCCTCGCCGCCGAGTTCGTCGCGACTGAGGCTTCCAGGCAAGCACAAGCGGCCCTCGACAAGGCCAAGGCCGAGCTGACCGCCGCCGAGCGGGCCATCACCCGCTCGATCGGCGACGAGAAGGCCGCCCGCGACGCGCTGGCCGCCTCGAAAGCGTCGATCGACAAGGCCCTCGAAGACCGTTCGGGCCAGGACCAGGCCGTGGCCTCCGCCGTCGAAGCCCTCAAGGCCGCGGCCGACCGCCAGTCCGCCGACCGGGCGGCCTCGAACCTGGCCCAGGCCCTGGCCCGCTCGGCCGAGTTGACGGTCGAGGTCGGGTCGAACGGCCGCAAGGTGGTCGAGGCCCTGGCCGCCCGGGACCGATCCGTCGCCGCCAGAGAATCCGCCCCCGGCCGCCTCGACGCCGCGAACGCCCGGGCCAGGGCCGCAGGCGAGGCGCTCGCGTCGGCCCTCGCGCTCAAGGATCGCGCCGGCGCCGACCGGGGCCGGGCCGCCGCCGCCATGGGCGAGGCCCGGGCCGCCGCCCAGCCGGCCCGAACCGCCCTCGAACCCCGCAAGGCCGACCTGGCGAACGCGACGGCTGCCCTCGCCTCGGCCGAGAAGGCCCTGGCCGAGAAGCGAGGGCCGGCCGAGGCCCTGGCCTCGAAGGCGGCCGAGCTCCGGGCCGAAGTCGATGCCCTCGCCGCCGAGCAGGAGTTCGCGGCCAACGCCTCGGCGGCGTCGGCCCGCTGAGCTCTCGGCCCGTTCGAGGCGCCGGGCAGTCCCTTTCGATCGGCCGACGGCTCGATTAAGATGCGATGGATTGGCCGGATGACCGCGATCAGGGGGACCCTTCGATGCGATGCGCCTCGGCCCTCTCGACTTCGAGGGACAGCGACCTGGCCATCCGCGAGGTGCTCGGCCGGCTGGCCGATCGCTTCGAGGGGGAGCCCGCCGACCTGGCCGTGGTCTTCGGGTCGATCCACCACGCCGAGGCACTCGACCGGCTCGGACCCGAGCTGACCGCGCGGGGGCTGGGCCGGCACGTCCTGGGCTGCACCGGCGAGACGATCATCGGCGAGGGGCGGGAGGTCGAGGGCGAGGCCGCGCTGAGCGTCTGGGCCATCCGGGCACCCGGGGTCGAGTTCCGGCCGATCCGGGTCGACGACCGGGACGACTCGATCGCCGCCCTCGGCGGCCTCGGCCCGGGGTCTCCGACCTTGCTCCTCCTGGGCGACCCGTTCACCTTCGCCGCCGACCCCTGGCTCAAGCAGCTCCAGGAGAATTCGCCCGGCCTCCCCGTCCTCGGCGGGATGGCCAGCGCCGGGCAGGTCCCCCGCGAGAACGTCCTGATGCTCGACGGGGAGACCTATCGGGATGGGGCGGTCGGGATGCTCCTGTCGGGCCCCGTGGCGATCCGGACCCTGGTCAGCCAGGGGTGCCGGCCGATCGGCCGGCCGATGATCGTCACCAAGGTCGACCGCAACATGATCCGCGAGCTGGGCCGACGCCCGGCGCTCGTGGTCCTCCGCGAGGTCTTCGAGACTCTCGCCGACGACGACCGCGAGCGGGTCCAGGCCGGGCTCCACGTCGGCCGGGTCATCAACGAGTACCAGGAGAGCTTCCGCCGGGGCGACTTCCTGGTCCGCAACGTGATGGGGGCCGACGACGCCGGCGGGATCGCCATCACCGACCTCCTCCGGGTCGGCCAAACGATCCAGTTCCACGTCCGAGACGCCGAGACCGCCGACGAGGACCTCCGCTCGCTCGTCGAGGCCGAACGCCTCGACCGGCCCACTTCCAAGGTCGACGGGGCCCTCCTCTTCAGCTGCAACGGCCGGGGGACTCGGCTGTTCCAGGAGCCCGACCACGACGTCGGCGTCCTCCGCGAGCTGTTCGGCCCTATCCCGGTCGCCGGCTTCTTCGCGATGGGAGAGCTCGGCCCGATCGGCCACCAGAATTTCGTTCACGGCTACACCGCCAGCGTCGTCCTCTTCACCTCGCCCGAAGACTGAGGTCGGGGCAATCAGTTCGTCATGTTGATAAATACGAACATATAATTTTACTGTAACCGATTTTCCGCTCCAGCCCTGCCTCGACGCCCGGGGACCAATACGAGTTAAGCGGTCGGAGTGCGATCGATGACCATCGAGGAATTCGCCGCCGCCACGCGGCGCGTCATCGCAGCCGAAGGCTTCGACGACTTCCTACCCACGGCCTGCTACCCGGAGCGTGGTGAGGTCGTTGCCTTGCAGGGCTTGCCGCCGGATCTCGAGCCCGAGTCCGCCGTACTGCGGTGGGCCGCAAAGCGGGCCGCGCCCGGCGAGTTGCATCTGGTGGCATTCCGGAGCGGGTCCGCCCAGTTCAGCGTCGTCAGGGTGAAGGGGCCCGAGCGTGAATCGGACGTGTTCGTAGTCGCCTCCGCCTAACCTCGCATTGCCGCGGCACACGCACTGCTGCGGCGATCAAACGGTTTAAGAGACTGTCCCACAAGGGGTGAAATGCGTATGATTGTATATGAGAATGTACTGCCACCCCAGCGGCGTCACCGACGAGCAATGGGCCCTGATTGAGCCCCACATCCCGGTCCACCCCGGCGGACGCCCGCGCAAGACCGACACGCGGGATGTCCTCGACGCCGTCCTCTACATCCTCCGCACCGGCTGCCAGTGGCGTTACCTGCCCAGGGACATCCCGCCCAAGAGCACCGTGTGGCGATTCTTCGACGAGTGGCGACGCGACGGCACATTGGAGAAGATCCACGACCTGCTCCGCGAGAAGGTCCGGGCGGCGGAGAAGCCCTACCACCCCCGGACCTCCGCCAGCGTCGACAGCCAGTCGGTCGACACCACTTCCGGCGGCGAGCAACGGGGCCGCGACAACGCCAAGGACGTCGACGGGCGGAAACGCCATATCGTCGTGGACGGCATGGGCTTGCTGCTGGCGGTCCTGGTGACCGCCGCCGACATCGACGACGCCAAGGGGGCCGCGGAGCTGTTCGCGCGGCTGGGCGACCAGCCGATGAGCCGCGTCAAGAAGACACCTACTCGCTCGACCAGTTCGGGCCGCGGATCTCGGGCGAGCTGAGGGGCGGCCGGACCCTCGTGATCCGCGACGTCGGGGCCGAGCTGGCGGCGGACGAAGGTGCGGGACCGCTCGGGTTGCTCGGGGTCAGGGCGATCGTCCGCTGCCCGCTGGTGAAGGGCGGTCGGCTGGCCGCCATGATGGCCGTGCATCAGGCCGGGCGCAGGGACTGGTCGAGGGCCGAGGTCGCCCTGGTCGAGGAGGTCGTCGAGCGGTCCTGGGCCCACATCGAGCGGGCCCGCGACGCCGCCGCGCTCCGCGAGAAGGACGAGCGGCTGAACCTGCTGGTCGAGAACGTCAAGGATTATGCCGTCATCCTCACCGACCCCGAAGGCGCGATCATCGAGTGGCAAGGGGGCGCCGAGCGGATCACCGGCCACCCGGCCTTGCGAGGTCCTCGGCCGGAATGTCCGCCTCATCTTCACGCCCGAAGACCGCTCGGCGGCTCGCCCCGAGGCGGAGATGAGCGAGGCCGCCGAGGCCGGCCGGGCCGAGGACAAGCGCTGGCACATCAAGAAGGATGGCACCCGCTTCTTTGCCGACAGGGTGTTGACCGCCCTGTGCGACGACGGGGGCAACCTCCGAGGCTTCGGCAAGCTGCTCAAGGACGTCACCGGCGAGAGGCGCGAGCAGGAGGCCCGCGAGCGGCGAGGCCGGCAGCTCAAGCGGCTCGCCGAGGTCGGCACCCGGATCAACGTCGCCCACGACGTCCGGTCGGTCGTCGGCGTCGTGACCGAGGAGGCCCGGGTCCTCATCGGCGCCGGCCAGGCCGCGACGGCGCTGGTCCTCCTCGCGCCCAACCCGAGGCCGATTCGGGTCATCTGGACCGCGACCCGGAGTTCGCACGACCTGGCGGATGCCGACGGCGATCCCGACGGCCTGGCCTTCTTCGACGCGGTTCGAGGCGAGGATCGCCCGATCCGCCTGGCCCAGGATCGATCGGCGGACGATGTTCAGGCTCCTGAAGCTCTCCGGCCATCAGGTCGCCCCGGCCCACAGCGGCCCCAACGCGGTCGAGGCGGCCCGCGAGCACCGGCCCGAGTTCATCCTCCTCGATATCGGCCTGCCCGGGATGAGCGGCTACGAGGTCGCCAGCACCCTCCGCCGCGACCCTTCCTGCTCCGACGCCGTGATCATCGCCGTCTCCGGCTACGGGCAGGACGAGGACCGCCGCCGATCGAGGGAGGCCGGCTTCGACTTCCACATGAATCCTCGGTCGCATCGTCGCCTCCTTTGGCGGGACGAGGGTCGAGCCCCGGCTCGCCGGCGGGCGAGGGGCCGCCGCGAGGGCCGAAGCTCTATCCCTAGTAACGCGAAGGAGGGGCGCCGGGAGACCGGCCGCCGGGTGGATCGGGTCAGCGGCTCTTCGACCCGTTCCCGGCGTCGGCGGTCTTCGAGATCGCCTCGGAGGACTTCGAGCCGGCGTCGCCCCCGCCTTTCAGGCCCTTGTCGAGGAAGTCGAGGAAGGTGGCCGGCTCGACCAGGCCGCCGAGCGAGGCGACGACCTTCTCGGCCGGGCCGCCGGGGTCGACGATGACGTAGTTGGGGGCGGTCGCCTCGCCGGTCATCTCGATCTCGCGCTGGACGTTCTTGTCGCCGAGGTCGGCCCGCTGGGCCTGGGTGATAGAGCTGATCGGCACGTAGTCGGTGTAGAGGGCGACGGTGACGAACTCGCCCATCTTGGCCGAGACGTCGGCCCTCGGCATGACCGAGCGCTCCATCTGCCGGCAGTTGGAGCAGTTCACGCCGGTGAAGTCGATGAGGATCTTCTTCTTGTCGCGGCGGGCTTCGGCGAGGGCCGCCGCGTAGCTCCAGCCCCAGACCACGCCGTGCTTGGACTTCTCCTGGGTGATGGCGATCTCGGGGTCGGTGCTGGTGGCCTTGGTCTCCGACCCCTTCGGCGGGAGCAGGCCGACGATCAGGCGGTTGTAGATCTGGCCGCTGGGCGGCTGGCCGAACAGGGCGGGGGCCAGGTAGAGCGAGAGGAACAGGAAGAGCATGCCCGAGACGATCCGGACCGGCCCGACCTTGGCGTCGGACTGGTCGTGGTCGGTCTTGAAGAGGCCGAGCAGGTAGATCCCGCAGACCAGGCACATCACGACCCAGATCGTCAGCAGGGCCTGCTCGTCGCACCAGGCCGACTCGGGCACCGCGTTGAAGCCCAGCTCCGCCGTGTTGACGAACTTGAACGCCGCGCCGATCTCGACCAGCCCGCCGACGACCTTGACCGTGTTCATCCAGTCGCCGCTCCTGGGGAGCTTCGAGAGCATCCCCGGGGCCAGGGCCAGCACGAAGAAGGGTAAAGCCACCACCGTCGCGAACGTGGCCAGGCCGATCACCGGATACAGGTAATTCCCGTTCGCGGCGAGCACGAGCAGGCCGCCGACGACGGGGAAAGTGCAGGTGAACGACGTGATCGTCAGGGTCGAGGCCATGAACATCACGCCGATCAGGCCCCCTCGGCTCTCACCCTGGGCCGAGGCGTTGAGCAGGAAGTTCGGCAGGCGGACCTCGAAGAGCCCGAGCAGGCTGAGGCCGAACACGAGGAACAGCAGCGCCACGCCCGTATTCAGCCACGGGTTGTTGGCCAGGTTCGAGAGCGACGAGGCCCCGAGGAAGACCGAGAACAGCACGCCGAGGCCGGTGAAGATCCCGATGATCGACAGGCAGTAGGCGATCGCCAGGCCGGTGGCCTTGCCCTTGTCCTTCTGGCCTTGCTTGACGAAGAAGTTGACCGTGATCGGGATCATCGGCCAGACGCACGGCATCGCCAGCGCCAGCAGGCCGCCCCCCGCGCAGGCCAAGAGGAAGGCCACGAATCCCGAGTTGGCCGTCTTCTCGATCTCGCTGACGACCTTCGGCCCGTCGGCCTTGGACGATCGGGCCGGGCTGGCGACTTCGGCCGGCTTGGAGTCCGAGGCTTTCGTGGGAATCTCGGTCGTCGCAGCCGGGGCGACCGGGACGGCGCCGGTCGCGCCGCCGCCGGGCAGGACGGCGAACGTCGGGGTCGGGAGGGTCCACTGGCCGGGGCGCTGGCAGAGCTTCGCGTCGCAGATCTGGAAGCCGGCCTGGATGCCGAGCGACCTGGGGCCGGGCTCGGCCCCGGGCGGGACGAGGAGCGGGAGCGTCCAGGTCACCTCGTCCTCGAAGAACTCGACGGCCTCGACCGTCGGGAAGTTGGGGTCCTTCTTGCGGGTCGGCGGCTTCGAGCTGGACCAGTCGCCCTTGGGGGTCAGGCCGCCGAGGTCGAAGGTGTCGAACGTGGTCGGCGTCGGGCCTTCCCCCTCCGAGGGCTTGCCCTGCTGGAAGATGTGCCAGCCCAGGTCGAGCTTGGCCGTCACCTTGAGCGCGACCTGCTCGCCCGCCTTGGCCTCGGCCGGGACCACCTCGGTCGACAGGTGGACGACCTTGGCCATCGGGATCCGGCTGTCCTTCTTGGCCGGGCGGGCCTTGGTGCCGGGCGCCTCCTCGGGCCGGTAGGAGACGAAGCGGGGCCGGGCCTCGCCCGACCCGCCGAGGACGGTCAGCTCGGCGTCGGGCAGGGTCCACTGGCCGGGGAAGCTGCAATTCTGGTCCGAGCAGATCATGTACCCGGCCTGGCAGCGGAGCGTCTTCTTGCCGGGCGAGGTCCCCTCGCCGACCTTGAGCTTGATGCTCCAGGTCACGTCGTCCTCGTAATATTCGAGGAAGGGGATCTCGGGGAAGGCGGGCTCCTTCTTCCGGGTCGGCTCGCGCGAGGCGGTCCAGTCGCCCTGGACGTCGAGGCCCGACGGGTCGAAGAAGTCGAACGTGGTGAACTTGGGGCCGTTGTCGACGGGGACCTTGGAATACTTGTAGATATGCCAGGGGTGGGCCAGGCGGGCCGTCACCTTGTACGTCACGACGTCGCCGACCCTGGCCTGCGCCGGGGTGACCGAGGTCGTGAAGGCGGCCTCCTTGGGCCGGGTCTGGGGCCGGCTGTCCTTCTTCGCCGGCTTGGCGTCGGCCGCCGCCAGCCCGACCGGACACGGCGTGCCGACGGCGGCGAGGATCGCGACCGCCCCGAGGATCGCGAATCGCCGACGATACAAGGAGTTACGCATCTCAACCTTCCCCCGGGAGGACCCCGCCGCGCGACCATTCGCCGCGTGACGACCGAATCATCCTAAGGGCTGACCCCGCCCCGGACAAGCCGCACCGAGGCCCCCCCGACCGGCCGCCGGGTCTAGCTCTCGATTCCGAGGATCGTCGGGATTGGCTTTTGGGTGGCAGGGGTCGGTACTCCGCCCCCGGTGCCGGTGGTCCGGCCGAACCGGAGGCTTCCGGGGGCGGAGTATCGACCCCTGCCACCCGGAAGGGGCCAATCTTCCTCCAAAATTGAGAGCGATAACCCCCGGCCATCATCCTGAGGATCGGCAGCACGACGTGCTGACGCGGTGCCTCTCCCGGTCTCAAGGGCCCTTCTCGGCCTCTTCGAGCGCGGCGAGGATGCGGCGGGCGGCGGCCTTGCCCGCGGGAGATTGCTGGCGGGCGGCGAGCCGGCCGCGGAGGTCGTCGGCCCGGCCCGAGGCGACGGCCCGGCGGACCAGGGCCCGGGCCACCTCGCCCGGCCTTGCGGCGGCGGGCGAGCCGGGGGCGGCGTGGGCGGTCGAGGGGTCGTAGGGGAAGACCTCGGACGGCCGGCTCGCCGGGAGCACGGCGTCGCGCAGGGCCTCGTAGGCCGCCAGGGGCGGGACCATCGCCCGGGACCAGGCGGCGTCGAGCTCGACGAGCCTGGCCGCCACCAGCACGGTCGTCGGGTCGGGCGGGGCGTCGGAGGTCGCGGAGGCGATCGAGGCCCTCTGGGAGCCGGTCAAGGTCAGCGAGGCCAGGGCCACCGGGACGACCGGCGGGCCCCCCTTCAAGGATTCGCGGACCGCCCGGAGCGACAGCTCGGCCAGGCCATGCTCGGCCGCCAGCCTCGAAAGCTCGGCCGCCTGGCGGAACCGCGCGACCGAGGCGGGCGGGACCCTGAGCCGGCCCTTCGAGGCTTCGGGGCGATCGGGCGCCGTCGGCCGGCCCGGGGTGGATGGGGCGAGCTCGTCGTCGAGGATCTGTTCGAGCAGCGCCGACCATTGGGCCTCGGCCGCGGGGCGGTCGCCCCGGTCGAGGGCCCGCTGGCCGCGCTCGCGGAGCATGGCCAGGGTCCAGCGCGGGTCGAGCTGGCGTCGGGCGGCGTCGAGGGCCCTGGCGGCGAGCCGGTCGCCGACCTCGGCGGTCGAGTCGTGGGCCCAGCAGGACCTGGCGACGAGCCAGAGGCCGAGCCTCCGGGCGGCCTCGTCGCGCCTCCGGGCGTCGGGCCTCCCCCTGGGCGGGAGCGGCTCCAGGGGCGATGCCTCGGCCATGCGGTCGAGGGTCGAGGCCTCGGCGGCGAGCGCCCCCGGGTCGTCGCCGAGGCCGGCCAGGAGGGCCAGGGCGATCCGGGCCTCCCAGTCGTCGGGCCGCCCTTTGGCGATGGCGTCGAGGTCGCCCTTGACCCTGGACCGGACGCCCGGGTCGCGCCCGGCCAGCCCCAGGCAGGCGGGGAGCAGTCCGTCGAGGGCCGCCCGGTCGACCTCGCGAGGGTGGACCGTCAGGCGGAGGTCGACCGGCCTGGCCGGGTCCCCGGGCCGGATCAGGGCCGCCAGGGTCGGGGCGATCGCGCCGTCGGCCAGCGACTTGCGGGCCGCCTCGAATCCCTCCAAGGCCGGGGCCAGGATCGAGTCGACGCCCGGGTAGACATCGCGGGTCGGGTAGGTCCGGGCCAGCTCGATCTCGTCGTCCGAGCCGAGCACCTCGTCGAAGACCCGGAGGGCGTCGGCGAGGTCGCCGAGCTCGAGGTAGAGCTGGCCCAGCCCGCCCAGGGAGTTGACCCGCCGGTAGGCGGACAGGGCGGCGTTGGGCGAGGTGAACAACGCCCGCAAGCCTTCCTCGGCCCGGTTGGCGACGGCGACGGCGTCGGCCGCGCGGCCCGCCTTGCGGTACAGGCGGGCGAGTTGGCGGACGCTGCTCGGTTTCATAGAGAGGCTGGCATAGGTGAGCGCCCGGTCGGCCTTGTTGGCCCGCTCGTAGAAGGCCGTCGCCAGGGCGTCCAACCCCCCCGCGTCGCGCGCCTCCTGGGCCAGGATCAGGAGGACCTCGAAGGAGGCCGCGCCCGAGGTGTCGGCCGGGATCGGTTCCAGGAGGCCCCGGCCCTCGGCCGTCCGCCCCTGGCGGAGCCGGACCGCGCCGAGGAGGGCCCGGCCGGCGGTCCACCGCTCGCTGCGGCCGAGTGTCGCCTCGATCGAGGCGGCGAGGTCGTCGAGCTTGCCGAGCCGGCTCGCGGCGTCGAGGAGCCGGGAGACCAGGGTCGTGAGCTTGCCGTCGGCGCCCCAGCCGCCGACCGGGATCACGACGTCGCGGCCGGCCCAGGGGGCGACGGTGCTCGCGCCAGGCCGGGGCAGGACGGCCGCCCTGGCCAGCTCGTAGGCGTCGGGCCGGTCCCAGAATGACGCGACCGTCACGGCGGCGTCCAGGAGGGTTGCGGCGTCGTCCGGATACGCCTCGACCCCTTTGACCACCAGCTTCAGGCCGTGGTCGAGCGTCTTGGGGTCGGCCATCAGGGTCTGGATCAGTCTCCGGACGAGGATCGGGCTGTCGAAGCTCTTGAGGCCGACCTCGTCGAGCAACTTGACGAGGTCGTCGATCCGGCCCGCTTGCTGGAGCGCGGCGATGATCGAGCGGGAGTAGTTCGAGAACGCCGACGGGTCGATCTTGAAGGCGGACCGGTAGTGGGCGAGGGCGGCGGGCACGTCGCCCGAGGCGGCGAGCTGGCCCGCCGCCTGCATCCGGAGGGGGATGTCGTCGGGCCGGAGCGCGATGATCGCCTCGTTGGTCGCCCGGAGCTTGTCGAGCCGGCCGGCCGCCTGGTAGTAAGCGGCCAAGGTCTGCTGGAGCGTGAGCGACCGGGGCGACTGGCGGACCTGGCCCTCGACCCGCTCGATCATCTCGCCGAGCTTGCCCGACCCGGCGAGGACCTCGATCGCCAGCTTCTGGTCCGGGTCGTCGCCGCCGATCCTCGTCGCCGCCTGGCTCAAGGAGCGGCGGAGGACCTGCAACGCGATCTGGACGGCGGCGTCGACGTTCCCCTGGCGGCGGTACTGGTCCATCAGGTCGAGCAGCCCCTCGGCGTTGTTGCCGACCTGGCGGCGGGCCCTGGCGAGCACCGAGTCGGCCAGCTCGCCCATGCCGAGCTGCTGCATCTGGGCGGCGAGCTGGACCTGGGTCGACGAGTCGAGCCGGAGGCCGAAGAGCCGCTCGGCGGCCTGCCGGGCCCGCTCGGGCCGGGCCGACTGGACCGCCAGGCGGAGCGCCAGCCACTCCCGGCGCCGGGTGGCGTCCTGGTCGACCGCCTCGATCGAGTCGACGACCGCCAACGCCTCCTCGGGCTCGCGCCGGAGGCTCCGAAGCTCGGCCAGTTGGAGCTTGAGGTCCACGTCGCCCGGCGCCAGCTCGACCGCCCGGGTCATGGCCTTCAGGCTCCCGTCGCGGTCCTCGGCCCACCAGAGCACCGCGCCCTGGACGAGCCGGGCCATCCGCTCGGCCGCCGGGTCCTTCGAGGCGCCGTCGGCGACCGCCTTGAAGTGGGCGACGAGCTGCGGCAAGGCCTCGTCGCGCTTGAATGCGTTGAAGACGTTGCGGAGCAGGAGGATCATGCCCCCGTCGAGGTGGCGGTTGGGCGTCGGGTAGTCGACGGATTGCGTGACGCCCGGCTTAACGAGGTAGTTGAAGTAGATGATCCTCGTCGGGGCCGGCATCGAGAAAGAGGACTGGCTCGACCTCGCCCGAGCCGCGACCCGGCCCGGTGCCCGGATCGCGACCAGCTCATCGTCGAGGACCCGGAGGATCTCGCCGTACCGCTTCGCATCGGCCAGGGGCTTAATCCCCTGGGCCATCCAGACCGCGGGGGCGAACGACGAGCCCTGGGGCGTCGAGAAAATGTAAGGCTGGGTCGAGCTGATCGGGGCCGACCGGCTTGCGGCGGGCGACCGATAGAAGACGTCGGAAAGCTTGCGGATGGCCTCGTGATCGCCCCGGACCCCGGCGGCGTAGCCGGCGACCGAGATCGTGCTGAGGTCGGCGGTCGCGTCGATCAGGGCGAGGTAGTCGGGATCGAACTCGACGAGCCGGCCGGCCCGCCTCATCTCGCCCGTGGCGGAGTCGAGGATCGCCGCGTTGAGCAGGGGCGATCGCGCCTTGATCAGCGACCGGAGGGCGTCGCGGGCGAGGTCGACCTCGTCGCCCGGCAGCGGCGGCCGGGACTCCGACCCGGCGTCCGAGTCGCGGATGACCTGGATGCCCGGCGGGGCGTTCCGCCGCATCAGGGCGTTGAGGAAGGCGTAGCAGGCCCTCGGGTCGTCGCCAGCGGCCTTCATCAGGGCCTTGGCCGCCCCGTAGTTCGCCATGTTGTCGCCGAGCAGGGTGGCGACGTAGAAGTCGTCCCACGCCGACCTCGGGTCGGCCGGGACACGGCCGGCGGCCGCGCGTCGGCCTTCGAGCCAGGCCGGCTCGGTGCCCGAGCGCCGGGCCCTGGCCAGCTCGTGGGCCAGCGCGGCGAGCCTGGCCATGCCGAAGTCGCCGGGCGACCAGGCGTTGGCCATGCTCAAGGGGTAGCCCGGCGACAGGCCGGCGATCCCCTGGACCACGGACGAGGCGCTGTTGGCCCGGTAGGACAGGCCGGCCGCCTCCGCTCGCAAGGTGAATGCCGAGCCACCGCCCGTCTTGCGGCGGGCCTTGACCTGGGCCCCGAGCTCGTCGTCGTCGCGGCGGAGGTCGAGGATCGCCCGGTAGCGACCGGACGCCTCGTCGGGGCGGCCGAGGGCGGCGAGGGCCCGGCCTTCGCGGTACAGGGCCTCCCAGTTGCCGGGGTCGGCCCGGAGCAGGCGGCCGGTCATCGCCAGGACGGGTTCCCACTTTCCGCCGCCCCGGAGGCCGTCGATGGCCGAGAGGACCCGGGCAAGGTCGTGGCCGGGGTCGCTGGACCGGGCCCAGATCGCCTCGGCCAGGTCGACCTCGCCCGCCTTGACCGCGACCTCGGCCAGCTTGAACGACCGGTCGTCGCTGGGGGCGACCTCCTGGAGCATCTGCTGGTATTTCAGCGCGGCGGCGAAGTCCCCCTCGTCCTCGGCGAGCTTGGCGAGCTGCTTGAGCAGGGCCGTATCGCGGCCGTCGGCTTCGAGCAGGGTTTCGAGCTGGCGGCGGGCGGCGCCGAAGTCGCCGAGCGAGCCGTACGCCTGGGCCAGGCAGAGCGTCGCCTCCCGGCGCTTGCCGTCCTCCGCCTGGAGCTTCTCCAGGCGGGCGGTCAGGCGGTCGAACTGGTTCCTCCGGAGGTGGAGGTCGGCCAGCCGGGCGACGTGGCCGAGCCTGGTGTCGAGGTCGTCGGCCCGGTCGAACGCCTTCCAGAACAGCTCGATGGCCTCCTCGGTGCGGAACTCGCGGGCCAGGACCTCGGCCAGGCCGACCAGGGCCCTGGGGTCGGCCTCGCCGATCCGGGCGGCCCGGCGGAGGGCGGCGATCCCCTGCTCGTCCTCGCCGACCTGGAAGCAGAGGTCGGAGTAGGCCCGGAGCGCCTCGGGGTTGCCCGGGGTGGCGGCCACGACCTCGCGCCCGGCCTTCAGGGCCTCGTCCTTGCGGCCGAGCCGGGCTTCGAGCCGGGCGACGGCGGAGAGGTGCTCGGTCCTGGCCCGGCGGTCGAGCCCGGCGAGGGCCCGGGACACCTCGGCCGACTCGCCGCACCGGCCGGTCGCCTCGTAGAGCCGGGCCAGGGTGGACCGGGCCGAGATCGAGGTCCCGTCCAGCGCCACCGCCTTCTCGGCCGAGGCGGTCGCCTCGACCGGCCTCCGGGCCGCCTCCTGGTACCGGGCCAGGGCCCGCCAGGCCGAGGGGTCGGCCCCGGCCATCGCTTTGAGGGCCTCGATCCGAGCGGGGAGCCGGCCGGCGGCCTCGTCGGCGGCGATCCGGGCGGCGAGGACCTCCTCGCGCCGGCCCTCGTCGCCGGCCAGCGGTTCGGCGGCGACGAGCTGGGCGTCGGCCTCGTCGAACCGGCGGAGGTCGACGAGCAAGGCGGCCAGGCGGAGCCGGGTCGGGAGCGAGCCGGGGTCGAGCCGGGCGGCCTCGGTGACGGCCTCGGCCGCCTCGGCCTTGTAGCCGAAGCCTGCGACCACCTCGCCGAGCCGGGCCAGGGCGGAGGCGGTCCGCCCGGGGCCGGGGGCGATCCCGCGCCAGGCGGCCAGGGCCTCGGCCGGCCGCTTGAGGGTGTGGTAATACTCGCCGAGGTACTCGCGGTACTGGGGCGAGCCGGGGGCGAGCTCGACCGCCTTCCGATACAGGGCGAGCGCCTCGTCGACCATCCCGGCCTGGCTGAGCAGGTCGGCCACCTGCGAGGCGGCCGAGGGGTCGTCGGGCCTGGCCTCGACCAGCCGGCTCCAGACGGCGGCGGCCGAGCGCCTCCGCTCGGCCTGGGGGGTGGCCGGGTCGCGGAGCAGGAGCTTGCCCCATTCGCGGATCACGTCGGGGTTGTTCGGCTCGGCCCGGGCCATCGCCTCGTACTGGGCCGCGGCCTCGGCGAACTTCCGCTCGGCGACGAGCTGCTCGATCAGGGCCAGCCGCAACCCCTTGCGCGACGGGGCGAGCTTGAGCGCCCGGTCGAACCGCTCGCGGGCCTCGGCCGACCGGCCCAGCGAGGCCAGGGTCTTGCCCAAGCGGGTCATGGCGTCGACGTCCTCGGGCGACCGCTCCAGCCAGCGCTCGTAGTACTTGACCAGGCCGGCCGGGTCGTCGTCGCGGGCGAACACGTCCTCGATCTTGCGGCGGACCTCGCGGAACAGCCAGCTCTCGGGGTCGAGGCCGCCCAGGAGCCCCTCGTAATCGCGGAGGGCGTCCCCTTGCCGGCCGAGCTTGACCTTGATGTCGGCCGCCTCGGCCCGGGACCGGACCCGGCGGTACGGGTCGCGGGCCGAAGCCGCCATCGCCTCGTACCGGGCCAGGGCCTCGGCCAGCTTCCCCTCCTCGGCCAGGGCCGAGGCGACCTGCTCGCCGACCCTCGGGTCGTCCGGGAACAGTTTCTCCAGCCGGGCCCAGGCCGCCAGCGCCTGGTCGTCGCGCCGGGCCCGCTGGTGGACCCGGCCCAGGGCCTGGAAGATCTCCAGGAGGTCGTTCCGCGCCGGCCGTCGGACCAGGGCCCGCTCGAACGCCTCGACCGCCCCCTCGGGCTGGCCGACGAGCACCAAAGCCTGGCCCAGAATAATAAGCAGGCAAGGCGTCGTCCGGCCTGGCCCCCTCGGCGCCTCGGAACGCGGCGACCGCGGCTCCATCCCGCCCGCGCTGCGACTCGAAGAGGCCGATGACCATCCAGGCCGCCCCGTCCCTGGGGTCCTTCGCGACCCGATCCTCGTACGCCTTGAGGAAGGCGTCGAGCGTGCCCCGCTCGACGTGGTAGCCGTAGACCCGGTCGAGCGCGGTGCCCCGGCGAGGCCCCCGTTCGAGCACGGCGAGGAACCGCTCCATCACCTGGCGGTCGCGGTCCTCGTCCGGGGCGACGGCCGCCTCGGCCGCCCGGTGCGGTGCGGCCGGGACGATCCCGGCCAGGCTGGCCAGGAGGAGCAACCCGGGCGCCCGCCCGGCCTGGTGGTGGCTCATCGTCGGCGATCTCCGGTGGGCGTGGCGAGGCTGGGCCGTCGAATCGGCGAGTCGGGCGGATCGTCGAGAGGGGGGCGACCCTGGCGCGGGCCGAAGCCCGAGGATAGTCGCCGAGCATCACCACGTCAACGAATCATCCGGCGTCCACGCAAGCCGCCGTCCGTGGCGGCCCTTGTCGCCGCGAAGCCGCCCGAGCAAGATCGACGAAGAAAGCCGGGCCCAGATGGACCCGGCTTCGGGATGCTGCCCGGGTCGCCCTCATCACCGAAGGCCGCTGGGCGCTGATCGTGCCGGATGGTGGCCTCGCGGCCGGCTCGTCCTCAATCCCTGAACAAGGTCCGCGTGAGGTCGAAATTGGTCCGGATCTCGTCGGCCGGGGGGATGGTCCCGGACGCGTTGTAGATGACGAGCGGCACCGAGGCCTCGTGGAGCGAGGCGTGGGTCCGCAAGGTCGGCGGGAGTTGCTCGACCTCGGCCCCTGCCTCGAGGTCCCCGAAGACGGTCTCCCGATCGCCCAGGACCACGAGTTCGCCGATCCTCTCGGGCATCAGGTGGAACCTCCGCGACGCCTCCTCCCGCGTGAGGACCGCCTCGACGCCCGCCAGGCTGGCGATCATCTTCGCGGCCGGCTCGAGGTCCTTCGGCGACTTGAGCCAGACGTAGCCGGTCCCGCCGAATGTCCGGTGATGCTTGACGTATTTGTCGCGCTCGGCCGACAGGGCGAATCGGAGCTCGAGCCCGCGGTTCTTGCAGGCGTTGGCCAGGTCCCAGCAGCGCGACTTCGCGTTCAGGCCGTGGTCGGCGGTGATCAGGAAGGCGGCGTCGGGGGCCGCGGCGACGGCCCGGCCGAGCTGGGCGTCGAGCCTGGCGAGATGCTCCTTCGACTCCGCGGCCGAGGGAGCCCAGGTATGCATCGGGTAGTCCGTGGTGTGCACGTAGAGGCAACCGAGATCGGGCCGGTTCTTGAGCAGGTCGACGGCGACATCCCAGATCCAATAGTTGATCTCCCGGCTGTAGATCGGCGGCGGCGAGCCGTACTTCCGCGCGAGTTCGTCCGAGGGCGCCTCGGCGGCGACCGCGAGCTCCGTCCCCTTCGAGAGCAACGCCACCGTCTTCTTCTTGGCCGTGAGCAGCGCCGACCGGACGCCCCTCCGACCGGCCCGTTCGAAGAGGGTGGGCCGGAGGAGATAGCTCGCATTCTCCATGTATTCGGCCTGACCCTTGGCCTCGTCGAAGTACGAGTTGCCCGTGATCCCGTGCTCGTCGGGCCAGGTCCCGCAGCAGATCGACGCGTTGTTGACGTTGGTGACCGACGGCATCACGCCCGCGACCGTCTTGCTGAAGCCCTTCGCCATCAAGCCCTTGAGGACCGGCATCGCGCTCTGCTCCACGTAGTCGGGCCCGAGCCCGTCGACCATGACGACGACGACGCGCTGATTCCCCCGGATGAGCGGCCGCTCGACATCCTTCGTCGCCGGGCCCTGGCTATACGCCGACGGGGCGAGCGAGGCGAGCGCGAGCAGGCAGCCGATCAGGGACCTGGATGGCGTGAGGCTCATGGCGCGTGGGGCCTATCGGGGTGGAGGACGTCGACACGTCCAGGAATTACGAGGGGAGGATAGCCGCCCGACGGCTGCTCCGCCAGCGCCGTCCCCGTTCCCCTCTCGGTTTCATCGCCGATTGTGAATATGGCGAGAAATACGGCAGACCCAGCCACGGTCCGGGCCAGGGCGTGGACGGCGGCCACGATCCGGAGTTGGCGAGGCCCGGGCCTGATCGCCGCTCCCTTGCGGCATCATCCGGCGCCGCCGAAGCGAGCGAGATCAGCGTCGCTGAAGGCGGCCTTCGATCAGCAAGCCGATCCCGATGCCCAGGGCATAACACGCCAGGTCGCTCCAGAGGAAGCCGTGGCCGAGGACCAGGCCGCCCAGCGTCGTCGCCCGGATCGAGTCGATCCAGCGCCCGTGGGACAACTGGCTGACCTCGATCGCCGCCGAGAACGACATCGCCAGGGCGGCGATCGTCGACATCGAGGCCCTGGGCAAGAGCAGGCCGATGCCGAGGAAAGCCGTGAGGGCCCAGAGCGTGTCCCCGGCATAGTCCGCCACGAAGCCCGGCAGCGAGTGGCCGAAGCGGCGTGAGCCCAGGCCCAGGGCGACGGTGAGGGAGATCAGGCCGAGCCAGACCAGGGGCCTGCGTGCCCGACGTCCGACCAAGCGGTTCTCCCCCATGCCGTCCGCCGATGAGCTCGACATTGGTGACTACTTCGGGCGATTCCCCGGGTCCAGCACGAGCAGGGACACCCCCTGCCGGGGCAAGGCGAACCGGAGCGTGAGCTTGCCGCCCTCGGGACGGACCCACTCGGGCGATCCCAGCAGGGCCAGTTCCGAGGCCCTCTCAAGCTCCGCGGACTGGACCGGCGTCGGGTCCTGCGGCGAGCCCATCCTCTTCCAAGCCTCGAAGGCGTTGGAGTGGTCGCCGTCGATGCGGAAGTGCTCCAGCAGCATCGGGCCGTCCCCGCCGGGCAGGCCGGCCAGGGACAGCTCGATCGCCGCGGCCGGGCCGGGCACGTCGTCGTGGTGGTGGTGCCAGGCCAGGACGCTCACCTTGCCGTCCCGGAGGCTCGCCAGGGCCGAGACGTCGGGCCGGCCCCGGACGCCGCCCGAGCGGATCGCCTCCAGGGCGACCTCGCCGCTGCTCTCCACGGCCAGCCGCCTGCCGCCCATCAGGCCGAACATGCGGAAGACGTTGAGCACCGGCAGCGGGATGCCGTTGGTCGCGAGGACCCGGAACCCGGCGAAGTACGGCTGGCTCTCAAACTCGAAAGCCCACGTCACCGCCCCCTCGAAGTTGACGCCGTGCCTGGCCGCCAGGTCGTGCTTGCGGGCGAACGAGGCGGCGGTGTAGCTGGCGTAGAGCGTGCCGTTCCTGTACCCGTTCTGGGCATACACCGTCGAGGGGCAGGCGGCGCAGCCGTCGGGGTCGCTCTCGCCGATGATGATCGGCTTGCCCTTCAACTCCGGGTAGCTGGCGACCACCCCGAAGCCGCGGTCGATGTCCTGGAGTTGCGGGCCGATGCCGGTCTGGACGTGCCCCTGGACGAACCGGGGCTCTCCCTTGGCGTGGAAGGCCACGAAGTCCAGCGGCGAGCCCACGCCGCCCGTGGCGTGGTTCTTGCCCCGCAGGCAGTGCTCCAGGAAGTCCCGGAGGAACTTGGTGGCCCCGGCGGACTTGGTCCCGGCGACGTGGGGGCCGCCGACCCTGGCGGTGGGCAAGGCCCGCTTCACGGCGTCGACGGCGTGGTCGTAGACCTTCTGGTACTCCTCGGGGGTGCCCCGCCAGTAGAGGATGTTCGGCTCGTTCCAGACCTCCCAGTACCACGCCTCGACCTCGGCCCGCCCGTACCGCTCGACGCTGTGCAGGACCCACCGATGCACCAGTTCGGCCCACCGGGCGTAGTCCTTCGGGGGATAGGCCCAGCCGGTCGAGATCGACTCCTTGCCGCCCGGCGTCCAGCGGTGCTGGTAAGGTTGCGGATTGGTGGAGAGCGCCTCGGGCATGAAGCCGATCTGGACGTAGGGCCGGACGCCCTTCTCCTTGTAGGTGTCGAAGATCCGGTCGATGATGGTCCAGTCGTAGCGGGGCCGGCCCTCGGCGTCCTCGGAGTAGACGCCGGTGGAGCCCCACTTCAGGGCGGCCGTGCCGTCGCCCGAGGTGAGCAGGTTGTGCGTGCGGATGTAGACCGGCTCGGGGCCGAGGGTCGCCAGCTGCCCCAGGAGTTTCCGACCGTCCTTCATGTACGTGTAGTTCGGCTCGTCGTGGCCGAAGAACCGCCAGGCGGGCTGCAGGTCGCCTCGATCCTTGGAGGCGTCGACGCGGATGGCGACGGGGAAGGTGCCGGCCGGCGGCTTCGGATCGGGAAGGGCCGGCCCGGCTTGCGGGGCGAACCCCAGGGCGATCGCCACGATGATGAGCGAAGGGGCAAGACGGGAAAAGGGTCTCACTTGGGGCCTACCTCGGCGTCAGAGGGCCATTCATCGGGGTCCGGTCGATCGGGAGGTTCATCTTGGGGGGCGGGAGAGGTTATCCTAGCCCGATCCACCGCGACGGGCCAGGACACGGGGAAGAGACTTGGACTTGCAACTTCGGGGCAGGAGGGCGCCGTGGACATGCTCGTGAACAACATGGGGATCTTCGAGCCCGAGCCGTTCGAGGAGATCCCCGATGCCGACTGGATCTGGTTCTTCGAGACCAACGTCATCAGCGGGGTCCGGCTCACCCGCCATTACCTGGCGACGGCCGCCTGGCACGCAGCCCGGCCGTGCGGCTTTTTGCCGCGCAGGAGCAGCAGGATGTGATCGAATCGCCCTCCGACGCGCGTCTGCTGACGCCGGCACCACCGACCGGTCCACGGTCGGAAGACCGAAGCGGGCTGGCGGACGAGGAGTTGCTCGGGCGCTACCGGCGGTCGCGGTCGCCGGAGGATCTCGCCGAGATTTCCAGCCGGCACAGGCCAATGGTCTTCCGGACTTGCCTGCGGATGGTCGGGAACGCCCACGATGCCGAGGACGCCACCCAGTCTGTCTTCCTGGCGCTGGCCCAGAGGCCGCGAATCGTCCGCCTCTCGCTCGTCGGCGGCCTGCACGAACTGGCCCGGGCGGCGGCGAGCGAGCTGTTCCGGTCGCGCCGCCGCCGCGCCCGGCGTGAGCAGGAGGCCACCCGACGCGGCCCGTTGCTCGGCCGGCTCGGCTGGGCGCCCGGGCCCACCGACCGCGACGAGCTTCGGGAAGAGTTGGACGTGGCCCTGGGACAGTTGCCCGACACCCTGAAGCAGGCCGTGATCCTTCGCTACGTGGAAGGGTACAGCCAGCAGGAGGCGGCTCGGCGGGCGGGCTGCACCGCGGTCACGATGGGCTGGCGGTCGATGAAGGGGCTGGAAAAGCTCCGAAAGATCCTCGGCCGGCGAGGCGTCGGGACCGCGGGCGGTGCGCTCGTCGCCCTGCTGGCCATCGAGGCCCATTCGAGCGCGGCCCCGAGCGTCGCCGTGGTCGCGACGGGGAAGGCCGCCACCGCCCAGATGGCCCCGGCCCTGGTGCGGCAGTTCGTCCTCTCGTCGCTGCTCCGCAAGGCTGCGGTCGGCCTCGCGGTCACCGCCCCGCTGGCGGTGGTCGGGGTCGAGCTCCGGCCGCGGCCAGCACCCCGGCCGCCGGTCGTCGTCGCCGCGCCGGTGTTGCCGCCGCCGGCCAATCTGTCCGGGCTTGGTCTGTTCGAGCGGACCCTGGACATCGGCGAGCCGGGATTTGCCGGCGGGGTGAGTTTTGCCGATGGCCGGTACACGGTCCAGGGTGGCGGCGCGCGGATCTACCTCGACAAGGACCATTTCCGGTTCGCCTGCCGACCGTGGGATGGCGACGGGGAAGTCGTGGCCCGAGTGGCCAGCGACCCGGACCAGCCGGGCCGGCAGGTGGCGGCCGGGGTCATGTTCCGCGAGCGGCTGGAGGCCGACAGCCTGCACGTCGCGATGCTGGTCACCAGCGACGAGAGTCGCGCGACCTACCGCACCCCGGCTTCCCTCCCCAACAGCAACGTCAAGATCGACGACCTCGCCGCTCGGGGCATGCAGTGGGTCCGGCTGGTCCGGCGGGGCGACCATTTCACCATGTTCGTCCGCCCCGACGCGTCGCCCGACTGGTCGCTCATCAAGGAGTTGGACGTTCCTATGGCCCGGTCCCTGTTTGTCGGGCTGGCGGTGACCTCCAACAACGATACGAAGCTCTCCACCGCCACGTTCGATCACGTCACCTTCGGCGGCCGGTAGCGATTTCCAAGGCGGGGTGCTCCTTCGCGATCCATGCTCCGTTCGGCGGTGTCCGGCCCGGGAAAACCCGGGCCGGACCATTTTTTGGCTCATCTCGCTAATAGCCGCGCCGTCGGCGGCCTCTTGATGGCACGCGACCATCCCCCCGGACCGTGTGACCCGGTTCGCCGCCTCTCCCGGCGGCACCACACCGATCAAACTCGCACGCTTACGGACCCACACCCATGAGTTGGCTGAAGAACCTGTACGTCTCCACGTCCCGCCGGAGCCGCCGGGCCGGAGCCAGGCGTCGCCCTGTCGGGAAGCGGCGGTCGGTCGAGACGCTGGAAGACCGCCTGATGCTCTCGGCCGACACGCCGTTCACGGTCGACGGCCAGCCCTGGGCCGTCTCGGCGCACGGCACGTCGGTGATCGAGGCGGAGAACTACGACTACGGCGGCGAGGGCGTTGCCTACCATGGTTCCTACGCGAGCAACCCCGGCGGTGCCTACCGCCCCAACGAGGGAGTTGGCGTCGAGGGGCCGTCCGCCAACGACGGCGGGACCTACAACGTCGGCTACTTCAATAGCGGCAACTGGCTGAACTACACCATCAACGTCGCCCAGGCGGGCACCTACGTGGTGGACCTGCGGGCCGCCACCGCGACGCAGGGAGCGACCGCCCTGGTGACCTTCGGTGCCGGTGGCGCCAGCACGCTCGCCCCCTCCGCCTCGACGGGCAACCTGTCCCTGCCCGGCACCGGCGCGTGGGTCAACTACACGGACCTCACCGCGACCGTCAACCTTCCCGCCGGCCGCCAGATCATGACCGTCTGGGACGTCGCCAGCGGGTACAACCTGGATGCCATCAAGCTCACCCCGCAGGCAGACTCGGGCGGGCGCGAGCAGCCATACACCCCCACCGGGACCGCCCCGGGGGCGGCGCTGCGGGGCACGCCGACGGTGCTTCCGGCCTTCCAGGCCGCCCAGATAGAGTCGGAGAATTACGACCTGGGCGGGCAGGCGAGCAGCCCCGGTGGGGTCCAGGCCGCCGGCTACTACTGGCTGAACTCCAACCAGTATCCGGGCACCTACCCCTACACGTCCGTCCCGTTCCGGCCGGGCGAGGCCGTCGACCTGGCCAACCGCGGGACCGGGCTGGCGACGACCAACTGGCGGGGCGGCGACTGGCTGCAATACAGCGTGCTGGCGGCCTCCGAGACCGCCCCGACCGATCCGACCGCGACCCAGCCTGCCTACCAGCCGATCAGCCCGACCACGCAGTATCAGGTGCTGGTCAGCTATGCCAACTCGGGCAACCAGGCCGCCCAGTTCACGATCAGCTCCACCTACACCGACCCGGCGACCGGGGCGACCACGATCACCCCGGTGGGCACGCTGACGCTGCCGCCGACCGGCGGCGTTTATACGTACAAGACGGCGACGGCCGCGATCACGCTCCCCGGCTTCGGCCTGAACACCTTGCGGTTCACCGACGCCGACGCGGCGGGGGTCAAGAGCAACGTCGACATCGACAACTTCCGCCTGATCAACGCCCGGACGAGCGGCAACGGCGGTGCCCCGTGGACGCTGCCCGCCTCCGGGGCGACGGCCCACATCGGGGCCGCCAACTACGACGCCGCGCCGGGCGGGGCCATCTTCCCGACCGGGAACGGCCCGACGACCGCTCCGACGGCCGACCCGGCCGGCGGGGGCGGCGATGTCCAGAACTTCGCGGCCGGCGACTCGCTCACCTACACGATCAATCCGGAGCTGACGAGCAAGTATCAGCTCGCCCTGCGGGTGCGGAACAACAGCGGGACGGCGGCCCGGCTCCAGGTCACCTTCGACTCGGGCGCCGGCTTCGGCACGGTCGGGCCGAACAACCAGCCGCCCGCCCCGGTCGTCTTCACCTTCGACGTGCCGTCGGGCGCCGACTACCAGACGCTGACGACGGCCACCAACGTCTCGGCCCTGCCGCAGACCACCAATCCTTGGGTGAGATCCCCTCGGGGCCGCAGACCATGCAGGTCAAGGTGCTCTCCGGCCAGGTTGATTTCCATTACGCCGAGCTGGCGGCCATCACCGCGACCCAGGCGAAGAAGGCCGATCCCTCCCAGCTCGGTTCCTACGCCGCCGAGCCGCCCAACGCGGTGCTCAACTCGGTCGGCGACGTGTTCTCCATCGCCTACAACACGCACTACGATTGGATCAACCCGCCCGCCAACGCCGCCGTCCCGACCAACGACTGGTGGACGAACCTGCTGGTCTCGCCTTTCGCCGGCGACATGTACGCCTTCCCGCAGAAGATCAACGACAGCGCCACCGGGGTTGCGGTCAGCGGCTTCTCCGGGGTGGGGACCGACCCGTCCGGCGGCAGCATCCAGCCCACCGGCCAGCAGAGCCTGGTCGTCGGCGGGGTGGGCACGACCTTCAAGCGCGACGCCCTGCTCGACTACGGCGACTGGACCGTCCACTACCGGATGGAGTCGACCGCCGCCGGGTCCATCGACGTGACCGCCGGCCGCGGCCTGCCGTACACCTGGTACGAGTTCAACGGCCTGACGCCCACCCTGACCATGCACCGCTCCGGCGATGCGAATCAGAACCCGTTCACCGCCTACGACGCCGCCGGCAACGCGCTGGGGGCGACCTTCACGACCGACCACTTCCGGCTCGACACCGGCGGCCAGCCGCTCGCGGTGTTCGCCCCGACCGGCACCACCTTCACGCGCTCGGACGGCACCTACAAGGTGACGTTCGCCCCGGGCGCCAGGCCATACCTGGTGGTGGCCGACCTGCCCGACGTCAGCAACGCCACGCTCGACACCTACTACCAGCACGCCTATTCGATCCCCCGCCAGGTCGGCGGCACGCCGAGCAGCAAGTACACCTGGGCCCCATACGACGCGGCCTCCGGCCAGATCGTCACCCAGTGGGCGCTCAACACCGTGGCCATCGACCCCGCCGCGCCGGCGGGCACCCTGGCCGCCCAGGGGAACCTGGCCACCCTCCAGGGTTGGTTGCCGATCTATACCTCCGACGGCGCCTCGGGCCTCACCCTGCTGACCGGGGCGTCCGGGCAGCCGCTGCGGTACTCGTCGCTCAACGGCGACATCACGGTCGCCGCCGGGACCAACTTCGCCATCAGCCAGGTCACCGCGGGAGTCAACTTCGAGCTGGCCCTGCCGCAGGTGATCAACGCCCCGCGGTTCACCTACGACCCGGCCAACCCCGCGGGGACCACCGTCTCGACCGACTACGACCCGCAGGCGATGCGGGCCTTCCTGCAAACATAGATCCAGCAGCATACCGACGCCGCCGCGACCGCCTCGGCCGGCACGACGATCCTGACCTACGGCAATGACACCTACTTCGGCGCCAAGCCGCTCCAGGAATACGCCGAGTACGCGATGATCGCCAAGCAGGTCGGCGACACCGCCAGCTTCAACATCCTGCTGGACAACCTCCGGACGTTCATGACCGACTGGTTCACCTACGACCCGAGCCGCGACAGCACGAGCCACTTCTTCGCCTACTACCCCGGCTCGCACGCCCTGATCGGTTTCAGCCCGGCCTATGGGTCCGAGGGCTTCACCGACAACCATTTCCACTACGGCTACTTCACCTCGGCGGCCGGGGTGCTGGCCCTGCTCGACCCGACCTGGGGATCGCAGTACGGGGCGATGGCCAAGATGGTCGCCATGCAGTATGCCAACTGGCTGCACACCGGCGACGCGGCGGCCGCCGGGCTCTCGCCCGACGCCGCCAGCCTGCCGTTCCTGCGGACCTTCGAGCCGTGGATCGGCCACAGCTATGCCGGCGGCACCGGCTCGTACAACGGCAACAACCAGGAGTCGACCAGCGAGGCCATCCAGTCGTGGCCCGGACTGGTCCTGCTCGGCCAGGCGCTCAACGATCCGCAGATGACCTCCGCCGGCATGATGGGCTACACCCTGGAGGCGAAGTCGGTCCAGGAGCAGTGGTTCAACACCGCGCTGGGCAACTCCAACGCGAACGGGACGGGCCTGCCGAGCAGCTTCGCCGACCCGGCCGGCCCGCACTCCAACGTCGGCATCAACTTCGACGGAGGCAAGGGCTACGGCACCTACTTCGGCACCAACCCGGAGTACATCCTCGGCATCCAGGCGCTGCCCATCTGGCCGTCGCTCGACTTCCTCGGCCGGGACGCGGCGGACGCGGCGGCGGCCACCCAGGACATGCTCGCCGAGCGGAACTATTACTACAACCAGGCGCAACACAACCCGAATTACGACCCGGCCCACCCGGGCACCTACAACACCTTCGCGTCGTTCGACAACAAGGGCGGGTTCGGCGGCCCCGACTGGCTGAACATCAACCTCGGCTTCCAGGCCACCTACAACCCGCAGGCGACGGCCAACGAGTACGCCCGGATCCTCGCCCAGCAGACGCAGGCCGCCACGCAGGGCACGACGGGCCTGTACTACTTCATCGACCACTCGTACCAGACCTACGGCACTCGCGACTTCACCTCCCACCTCTCGCTGCCCCTCGGAGGGGTCTACACGCACGGGGCCGACGGCACGACCATGGCCGGCACCCGGACCTACATGGCGTACAACCCCGGCACCACGGCCACCGAGGTGCTGGTCTACGATGCCAACGGAGCCGTGGTGGACCGCTTCCAGGCGCAGCCCGGGTTCAACACCGTCACCCGGTCGGCGACCGGCGGCCACGCCCCGCCGATCATCACGACCGGCCCGGCAGGCTCACCGGCGAGCGTGACGGGCTCCTCGACGACGCTCAGCGTCCTCGCCCACGACGAGCAGCAAAACGAGTCGAGCCTGACCTACAACTGGGCCCTCGTCGGCGGCCCGACCGGTGCCCTGCCGACGTTCTCCGACAACGGGACCAACACCGCGAAGAACACCACCGTGACGTTCAATGCGACCGGGGCGTACCTGTTTCGCGTGACCGTCACCGACGCCAACGGCCTCACCGCCACCAGCACCGTCGCCGTGACGGTGATCCCGACGCTCAGCAACCTGGTGGTGAGCCCGGGCTCGGCCAGCATGTTCACCGGCTCGACCCGGCAGTTCAGCGTGAGCGGCACCGACCAGTTCGGCACGGCCATCGCCCAGCCCGTCGTCTCCTGGACGGTCTCGAGCGGGTCCGGGTCGATCAGCAACGCGGGGCTGTACCAGGCGCCGAACACCCCCGTCGGAGCCGTGATCACCGCGACGAGCGGAGCCGTGAGCGTCTCGCTCAACGTCAGCGTCCTGAACCGGCTGCCCGCCCCCACCAGCCTGACCGCCAGGACCGCGACGGACTACTCGGCCGTCGACCTGTCCTGGACCGCTCCGGCCGGTTCGGTGACCGGGTACTACGTCTACCGAGGCACGACCGCCGGCGGGGAGTCGACCACGCCGCTCAACGGCACGCCGATCACCGGCACGACCTTCCACGACGCCACGGTGTCGCCGTCGGTCACCTATTACTACGACGTGGTGGCGGTGAATAACGGCGGTGTCAGCCCGGCATCGGGCGAGGCCCTCGCCACGACCGCGCCCGACCTCGCCCTGAACGCCCCGGTGCGCGTCTCGTCCACCGAGAACGGTGGGACGCTCGCCAGCTATGCGGTCGACGGCAACAGCGCGACGCGGTGGAGCAGCAGGGCTAGCGCGCACTTGTAGGTTATCCTGGAAAGATGTAGGGCTTGCGCTTCGCCTCGCTTTGGTGTAGAAATCCTCTGTCGTGGCCTTCACAACAACGGCGACCGGGGGTTCGAGCGTGGCGA